>JAEEGL010185992.1_pt1 | contig 15414 bp, 13 predicted proteins | sample 9134231 | NCBI WGS metagenome assembly JAEEGL01 (sample SAMN16246548, study PRJNA631951) | gut metagenome | biome: gut microbiome; feature: rumen; material: fiber-attached | host: Bos | place: Iran: Karaj | collected 2018-10 | reverse complement strand
TGCAGATGGACAAGGCCTGCGTCAACTGGAAGAAGCCTCTCTTCCCGGTCAGATATCCCGAAAGGGGCAGGGTGCTCTACGAGAACGCCATCAGCGGCGACGCCACCAAGGCGTCGAAAGAAAAGGGCGACCTCATAGCCGAAAAGATCGCGGCGAAGATCGCGTCCCAGCTCAAGCTGATGCAGCAGGGCATATATTTCGAAGGATAGCGCGATGGAAAAGGTCTTAAGATGCGGAAGGCTCTATACGGCCGGGGATGATCTCGTCAGGCGCGATATGGCCGTCGTCATCGACGGGAACGTCATCAAAGAGGTCTGTCCCTGGGACCGCTACGACTTCTCGGAGAGGGAAGTGACCGATCTTTCGGAGCGCTTCGTGATGCCCGGACTCATAGACGCTCATCTCCATACAGACAGCGACGGGACCACCGGCGGGAACTTCCTCGCGAAGACCATCGGTGATTTCACCATACAGGGAATGCTCCACGCCCAGGCGGATCTCATGGCGGGCTTCACCTCCGTGAGGAACGTGGGCTGCGAGGGCTACAACGATATCGCCATACGCGACGCGATCAACAGGGGCGATATCTGGGGGCCGCGCATGATATGCGCCGGTCCCGCCATAGGCGCGACCGGAGGCCCCACCGACTTCCCGCACAGGCCGGGAGTGGAGAACGGATACATGGGCATAGTCTGCGACGGGCCCGACGCCATGAGAAAGGCCGCGAGAGAGGTCCTCAAGCACGGAGCCGACATGCTCAAGTTCATGGCGACCGCCGGCATCAACTCCAAGAGCACCGATCCGGGCGCCCAGAAGCTCACATACGACGAGATGAGGGCCGCGATCGAGATCGCGGAGATGGCGGGAGCGACCAGCGCCGCCCACGCCCACGGCACCGCCGGCATCAAGGCCGCGGTAAAGGCCGGCATCACCTCGGTAGAGCACGGTTCCTACATGGACGACGAGACCATCGGGCTCATGGCGGAGAAGGGCACCTATTTCATCCCCACCTTCGTCCCCTGCTGGCACATACTCCAGCACGGAGACGACGGGACCATCGCCCCGTATATAGTTAAAAAGGCCCGGGACGCGGTATCACACCACAGGGAGAATTATCAGAAATGCCTTAAGGCCGGCGTGAAGATAGGCCTGGGCACCGACACCGGGACCCCGTACAATTTCCACGGCAAGCAGAAGAAGGAGTTCGAGCTCATGGCGGAGGCGGGCATGCCCGTGATGCAGGTCCTCGCCGCCGCGACCAGAGTGAACGCCGCTCTCCTCAAGCTCGACGGAAAGGTCGGCAGGCTCGCCCCCGGCATGCTCGCCGATATCACAGCCTTCGACGGAGATCCCTCGGCTGATATCAAAGATATATACAAGCTCTCCTTCGTCATGAAGGATGGGAAGGTCTACAGAGACTCCCCGGAATACTAAGGACAACGGAAGCGAAGAGCCGTCCTTCGGCGCGGAGCTTCTTTTGCCGGCGCGGCATATGCCGCGTCAATAGATGAGTGCTTTAATAGAGCAGATCTAAAAAACATATCTTTCAAGGAGGAAAAACATGAAAAAGGCACTGGCACTGCTGCTGGCAGCTTTGATGGTGGTCTCCCTGATGGCAGGCTGCGGAAGCAAGAACGAGCCCGCTCCGGCGGCTCCGGCTACTCCCGCGACTCCGTCGACCCCGTCGACTCCCGCAACACCCGCAACACCCGCAACCCCGGCGGCTCCCGCGACTCCCGCGGCCCCCGCAACACCCGCAGTCGAGTATGACGACACCATCGTCATCGGCGAAGTGACCGACGCTCTGTACATGTCTCCCTGGGAAGCCCTCGGTTCTCAGGACACCAAGTACCAGAACAACATCTATGAGCACCTTGTGACCCCCGCCTATGACGGCTCCAAGATGGAAGGCCAGCTGGCCGAGAGCTGGGAGATCAGCGAAGACGGCCTGACCTACACCTTCAAGCTCAGACCCAACCTCAAGTTCTCCGACGGCAGCGACGTCACCGAAGAAGACTGGCAGTGGTCCTTCTATCGCGCCCGCGATTATCAGGGCTCCAACGCTCTGACCAGATCCGAGATGATCGATACCGTCAGCATGCCCGAGAAGGACACCCTGGTGATCACCCTCAAGTATGCCTGCCCGCCCTTCATCAGCTACTGCTCCTCCTACAACCTCGTAGTCGCTTCCAAGAAGCACTTTGAGGAAGTGGGCGAAGAGAAGTTCATCGAGAGCCCGATGGGCACCGGTCCGTACTTCATGACCGAGTGGAAGCGCAACGAGCATATGTACTTCGAAGCCAACCCCTACTACTGGAACGAAGGCGAACCCAAGACCAAGTACCTCAAGTACAACATCGTCTCCGATGAGAACACCCGTTACCTGCAGCTGCAGGGCGGCACCATCGATCTGGCTCCCATGATCCCCAACACCATGATGGCCCAGGTCGAGGCTGACCCCAACCTCCACGGAGAGACCTTCCCCTCCACCCAGATCAGGACCATGGTGCTCAACACCACCATCGCTCCCTTCAATGATCCCAAGCTGAGGGAAGCTCTGCGCTATGCTACCGACAAGCAGGAGATCGCCAACATCGTCGCTCTCGGATATGCGAAGCCCGTCGCTTCCAGCATCCCCAGCGCCCACGGCGACTTCTTCAACAAGAACATCAAGGATCCCGAGGTCGACTATGAGAAGGCCAAGCAGATGCTGATCGACGCCGGCTACACCCCGGGCCAGATCGGCGGCGTGATCAACGTATCCGCTACCCAGGCCATCTACACCGACATCGCCACCGTGCTCAAGTCCCAGTGGGCCAAGGCCGGTTTCGAGCTCACCATCGAGCCTCTCGAATCCGCCACTCTGTCCGAGAAGACCCACTCCCTGAGCCATCAGGCATGCATCTATCAGTGGACCGACGGCGGCACCGACCCCGCGTCCCTGCTGGGCTTCATCTGCGACTACACCGAATCCAGCCACTGGTACACCGGTCTGGACGACAAGGATCTCGAAGCGATGTACTGGGATTCCCAGAAGGAGATCAACTACGAGAAGCGTGTCGAGCTGATCAACAAGATGCAGGAGATCATCTATGCTGAGCACTGCATCATCCCCATCTTCCAGGCTGACTACACCTACGGTGTGAGCGACAAGATCCAGGGCCTCAACGTAAGCAACGGCAACAGGGTCAACACCTATCAGTTGCTGAAGACCAAGTAATATCGGTCTGATACCGATCCGCGATCTGTGAAAAGAATAGGGAGGGCCGCCTTGCCGCGGCCCTCCCTGCGGAATTATTCCCAAGTATCTTGCCAGGATACATCCCCCATACACTTCTATGCCCCCGCGGCAAATAAACGAGAAGGCTGGTGAATCATTTGGCACAACTCAATTACCTGTTCAAACGTCTTCTGCAGATGATACCGGTACTGTTCTTCGTAACGGTGCTCATCTTTACGATGATAAGGCTCATCCCCGGAGACCCCGCCCGTACTCTTCTGGGCGAGATGGCCCTCGAGGAGGACGTCCAGAGGCTCCGCGAGCTCATGGGGCTCAACAAGCCTTATACCACGCAGTATTTCATCTGGATGAAGGGCATCCTGACCGGAGACCTGGGAAGGTCCCTGGTGTACAAGATGCCTGTAAAGGATATGATACTGCCCAGGCTCAGGATCACCGTGGGCCTGACCTTCCTTTCCATGATCTTCGCCGTCATTCTGAGCTTTCCGCTCGGATATATGGCGGGAAAGAACAAAGACAAGTTCGGAGACCAGTTCATAAGAGTAACCGCTCTGGCAGCCATCTCCATGCCCTCGTTCTGGGTCGGGCTGCTGCTAATGATACTCTTCGGCGTAAAGCTCCACTGGTTCCCCGTCGGAGGCTGGGGCGAGACGCCCGCGGAGCAGTTCAGATCTCTCGTTCTGCCTGCCCTGACTTCGTGTCTCATGACCACGGCCCTTCTGATGCGCAACCTCAGAAACTCCGTTGTTGACATCAGCATACTCGATTACGTCGACTTCGCCAGGAGCAAGGGCATAACCGAGACCCGTGTCAGCACTATGCATATACTAAGAAACGCCCTGATCACCACGGTCACGCTGCTGATGATGCGCATGGCCTGGATGCTGGGAGGAAGCGTCATCATCGAGACAGTATTCTCGCTCCCCGGCATGGGCAAGCTGATGATAGACTCCATATTCGGCCGCGACTACGCGGTCGTGCAGGTCCTGGTTCTGGCCTTCTCGCTGCTGGTCATACTGATGAACCTGATCACCGACATCCTCTATTCGTTCCTCGATCCGAGAGTCGCGCTTTAGAAAGGGGGACGGAAAATGGAAACTTCCAACAAGAAATTCAGAAAGAGAAAAAAGCAGGACACCTTCAAGATGATGATACGCAACAAGTCCTTCGTTGCGGGCAGCGTCATAGTCTTCATCGTCCTGCTGCTGGCGCTCTTCCCCGGAGCCTTCGCGAAGCAGGATCCGATCGAACTGAATCCTACCGCCATATTCGCCCCTCCCGGAGCGGAGCATCATTTCGGTACTGACAACTACGGCCGCGATATTTACGCGAGAGTAATCTACGCGACCAGGATAGACCTGCAGCTGGGCATATTCGGCGTCTCGATACCCTTCGTCATCGGGACCATCCTGGGCCTCCTCACAGGCTATTACGGCGGTCTGCTCGATACCATAATCATGCGCATACTCGACGTCATGATGGCCTTCCCCTTCACCATACTCATGATCGCGATCATGGCGGTGCTGGGCTCGGGCATCAAGAACACCTACATCGCCATCTGGCTCACGGGCTGGATGACCTTCTGCAGGCTGGTGCGCAGCGAGACCATGGTGGCCAAGAACTCCGAATACGTGATGGCCGCCAAGGTGGCGGGCTTCTCGGACAGGAGGATACTCTTAAGGCACGTCCTCCCCAACGTCATCAGCTCCGCCGTCGTCTATCTCGCCTCCGACATAGTCATGTGCATGCTGACCGGAGCGTCCATGAGCTTCCTGGGCCTCGGCGTACAGCCGCCGACTCCCGAGTGGGGCTCCATACTCTCCACGGGCCGCGGCTTCATCAGCTTCGCGCCCTGGATCACCATATTCCCGGGCCTGTTCCTTTCGATCACCGGCATAGGCTTCAGCCTCATGGGAGACGGTCTCACCGACTTCCTCAGGACCAAGGGAAGATAGGGGGGTGACAGCGATGGAAAAAGAAAAACTGCTCGAGGTCAAAGACCTTAAGACTTACTTCCTTTTAAGAGACGAGACGGTCAAGGCCGTCGACGGAGTCTCCTTCGACGTGTACGAGGGCGAGACCTTCGGTCTTGTCGGCGAGTCCGGCTGCGGAAAGAGCCAGACCTGCCGCTCGATCCTGAAGCTCCTCAAGCGTCCCGGCGAGATCGTCGGGGGCGAGATCCTCTACAAGGGCCAGGACATCGTCAAGATGAACAAGGACGAGATCAGGAACATCAGGGGCAAGGAGATAAGCATCATCTTCCAGGAGCCCATGACCTCCCTCAATCCCGTCCTCAAGATCAAGACCCAGATGTTCGAGGCCTTCCACGACACCAAGATGAGCAAGCAGGAGAAGCTCGACAAGGCTATCGAGCTCCTGAAGCTGGTCGGCATCCCTTCGCCCGAGTCCCGCATCGAGGAGTACACTCACCAGTTCTCCGGCGGCATGAGGCAGAGGGCCATGATAGCCTGCGCCCTGGGCGCCAGGCCCAAGCTGCTGCTGGCTGACGAGCCCACCACCGCCCTGGACGTCACCATCCAGGACCAGATCTTAAAGCTCATAAACTCCCTCAAGGACGAGCTCAAGATGAGCGTCATCCTCGTCACCCACGACCTGGGAGTCGTGGCCCAGATGTGCGACAGAGTCGCGGTCATGTACGCCGGCATCATCGTCGAGATGACCGACACCGTGACCCTCTTCTCCAAGCCCAGACATCCCTACACCTACGCCCTGATGGGGAGCCTTCCCGACCAGAGCAAGAGGGGAAGCAGGCTGGAGCCCATCACGGGAGCTCCTCCCAATCTCTCGAAGCTGCCCCCGGGCTGCCCCTTCGCGCCCAGGTGCAAGTACGTCGAGGATATCTGCCGTCAGGAGCGTCCAGAGATCTTCGAGATCGAGCCGGGCCACCTTACCCGCTGCCATTTCCCCGAAAAGGTCAGGTCCTTTACCGGGATCATAGACGTCCCCGAACAGGAGGTGGGAAACAATGGATGATATGAGGATGAACTTCGACTACGAGCACGGCGAAAAGCTGGTCGAGGTCAAGGATCTTTCCATGTGGTTCCCCATGAAGTACGGCGTGACCGACTTCATCACCCGCAAGGAGCACCGCTTCGTCAAGGCAGTCAACAACGTATATCTGGACATCTACAAGGGCGAGAACCTCGGCCTGGTAGGCGAGTCCGGCTGCGGCAAGAGCACCCTGGCGAGGAGCATCATCAGGCTCTACAAGCCCACCGGCGGACGCATCATACTCGACGGCAAGGACATAACCGAGCTGGAGGGCGAGGCGCTCCGTCTCGAGCGCCCGAAGATGCAGTACATCTTCCAGGATCCCTATTCCTCCCTCAACCCGCGCATGTCCGTCTATGAGACCATCGAAGAGATGCTGCTCTTCCACAAGATCTGCCCGGAAGAGGAGGTCCCCGACAGGGTGAAGGAGATCCTCGAGATGTGCGGTCTCTCCATGGAGGTCGCGGACCGCTTCCCCGGCGAGTTCTCCGGCGGACAGCGCCAGAGGATAGGCATCGCCAGGTCTTTGTCGGTCAATCCCAAGCTGGTCATCGCAGACGAGCCGGTCTCCGCTCTGGACGTATCGATACAGGCCCAGATCATCAACCTGCTGGGAGATCTGCAAAGATCCCTCAACCTCACCATACTCTTCATCAGCCACGACCTGAGAGTCGTAAAATACATCACCCACAGGGTCGCGGTCATGTACCTGGGAGGCATCGTGGAGCTGGGCAGGACCAACGAGGTCTTCGACCATCCCTATCATCCTTACACCCAGGTGCTCACCAAGGCGGCGCCGCTGCTCGATCCCACCAACAGGACCAGAGAGTACGCCATCGAGGGCGAGCCCCCTTCGCCCATCAACATGCCCAACGGCTGCCGCTTCAACCCCCGCTGCCCGTTCTGCCAGGAGATATGCACCCGCGAAGTCCCCGAGCTGCGCGAAGTAGCCCCGGGAAGACACGTAGCCTGCCATTTCCCCCTGCAATAGTGATAACTGCCCCGCGGAGCGCAGAGTAGCGCCCCGTCGGGGCTATTTTAACGCCAGTTTTCGATAGAGGAGGTTTTATCATGCCCTATGCTGTCAAAGCAGGCCAGCTCATCGACGGAAGCGGCAGCGAGCCTTTAAGGAACGCCGTCGTCCTCGTCGAGGATGACCGCATCACTGCCGTCGGACCGGCGGAAAAGATCGCTGTCCCCGAGGGCTTTGAGCTCATCGACGCTTCGTCCATGACTCTCACCCCCGGCCTCATCGACGCCCACGTCCATCTGAGAGGCAGCGGAAGACCCGACGACATCGAAGGTACCGCCCTGGGGAGCGTCACCGTGAGCCCCGCCAGGATGACCTACGATACCCTGAAGAACGCGCAGAGCGACCTCATGGCCGGCTTCACCACCGTCAGAGACTGCGGCAGCAATTTCTACGCCGACACCGCCGTGAGGGACGCCATCGACAGAGGAGACTTCATCGGCCCCCGCATCTGGAACTGCGGCTGCGGAGTCACCGCGACCAGAGGCCACATGGACAGAGAGAAGGGCTTCGCTGATTTCGTCCATCTTGACATACCCAACGCCGAGTGCGACACCCCCGCCGAGGCGAGGAAGGTCGTGATGGAGAACATCAACAGGGGCGCGAAGTTCATCAAGATGAACATCACCATCTCCGAGAACGTGCGCCGCTACGTCTGGGGCTGCGCTCCCGAGATGACGAAGGAGATGATGGAGGCCGCCATACAGCAGGCCCACTGGTACGGCCGCAAGGTCACTGCCCACTCCCACGGAGGCGTAGGGGTGGACTGGGCGCTCGAAGCCGGCATCGACGGCCTTGAGCACGCCTATTTCCTCACCGAGGAGCAGCTGGCCTTCATGAAGGAGCACCACGTGACCTTCACTCCGACCCTGAGCGTCATGGGCAATACCATGAACATCGAGGGATACAAAGAGAACGATCCCGATCTGCAGAAATGGTACGAGCTGGTGCACAGCAGGGTCTGGGATACCGTGGCTCTGGCCCATAAGATGGGGGTCCACATCCTGGCCGGCACCGACGCCCTGATGCCCTACTGCCTGCACGGGAACAACGCCACCGAGATGCAGTGGCTGGTAAGATGCGGCTTCACGCCTCTCGAGGCCCTCACCGCCGCCACCGGAGGCAACGCCGACGGTCTCGGCATCCCCGACGTCGGTTATATAAAGGAAGGCAAGCTGGCCGACCTGGTCGTCTGGGACTGCGATCCGCTTGAGGATATCACTTATCTGCAGGATCACGGCAACATCAGGCTGATAATGAAGGGCGGGGAGACTGTCCTTCGCAGGCTTTAAGGAGGTAGCATCATGTCATACGCAATAAAAGCCGGTACTCTCATAGACGGCAGCGGCTGCGAGCCTCTTAAGAATGTCGTCGTGCTCGTGGAGGGCGGGCGCATAAGCAGGGTCGGCAGGGCGGAAGAGGTCCATATCCCCGAGGGCTTCGAGATCATCGACGCTTCGGACAAGACCCTTCTTCCGGGCTTCATAGACGCCCACGTCCACGTGCAGGGCAGCGGCGAGCCCGACGATCCTGTCTTCGGACGCGGAGGCAACGCACTCGTATCCCAGCCCGAGCTGGCCTTAAGAGCCCTGAAGAACGTCCAGAAGAGCTTAAAGGCGGGCTTTACGACCCTGAGGAACTGCTCCAGCACCTACCGCATAGACGTAGATCTTCGCAACGCCATCGACAGGGGCGATTTCACCGGGCCCCGCATCTGGACCAGCGGCCTGGGCCTCACCGCCACCTGCGGCCACATGGACCAGGACAAGAAGCTGGCTTATCACACCCATCTCGACATGGAGGACGATCCCTGCGATTCGCCCGATCAGGCCAGAGTCGCGGTCATGAAGAACCTCAACAAGAACGTCGATTTCATCAAGATGAACGTGACGGTAGGGGAGTACAGCTTCAATTACATGGCGAAGAACGCTCCCGAGATGACTCCCGAGACCATGAAGATGCTCATCGAGTGGTCGCATCTGCACGGCCGCAAGGTCACCGGCCACGGCCACGACGGGCTCGGGATAGATTTCGCCCTCGACGCCGGCATCGACGGCATCGAGCACGGTTCCTTCCTGACCGACGCCCAGCTCGAGAAGATGGCGAGGCAGGGGACTGTACTCTGTCCGACTACCAGCGTGCTCTTCAATCAGGAGCCTTATCTTGAGCAGGATCTTAAAGACGATCCCAGGCTCCTCGGCTGGTACAGGTATTCCCTCGACAACGTGCCAGACACGGTCTCAAGGGCCAGGAAGATGGGCGTGCGCATCATCGCCGGCTGCGACACCGCCATGCCCTACTGCAAGCACGGCACCAACGCCACCGAGATGGCGGGCCTCGTGCGCTGCGGCCTCACGCCGATGGAGGCGATAGTGGCCGCGACCGGCGGCGCCGCCGACGGCATAGGCATCCCCGGCGTGGGCTACGTCAGGGAGGGTTTTTTCGCCGACATGGTGATCTTTGGCGGCGATCCTCTCGCCGATATCACGAAGCTCCAGGACCAGAGCCTCATCACCCTGGTGATGAAGGGCGGAGAGATAGTAGAAGACAAGAGATAGACAGAGCGCCGCGCGCTTCATACAGGAGGAACAATGACCAATTTCATCTACGAAAATACATGGCAGGAGAACCTTGAGCTCTTCAAGACCAAAAAAGTCGCCGTGATACCCGTGGGAAGCAACGAGCAGCACGGACCGGCCCTTCCCACCGGCACCGACTGGATGCTGGCCGAGTATCTCGGCAGGGAAGTGGGGAAGAAGAGCGATTCCGTCGTCGTGGCGCCGACCGTCCCCATCGGACACGCCACCTATCACGCCGATTTCCCCGGCACCCTGGCGGTCTCCACCGCGACCCTGGCGCGGTATGTGTTCGAGATCTGCGAGGACCTCGTCAATTACGGGATAACCCACATACTCTTCCTCAACGGCCACGGCGGCAACAATACCGCCCTTTACGACGTCGGCCAGGAGCTGAGGCTCAGGGGCATCCCCGTCGCCAATATACAGTGGTTCGACATCGCCGGGACCTTCGATCCCGAGTGGGGCCTGCGCGGACACGGCGACATCACCGAGACCTCGGCCATGATGCACGTCTTCCCCGAGGGAGTGAAGCTCGAAAAGGCCCATCTTCCCGAGAACAAGCATCTGGGAAAGATCAAGGTCCTCGACCTTCACACCGGAGAATTCGAGGGAGCCGCGGTATACCTCAACCTCAGGACGAAGGACTGCTCCGAGCTGGGCGACATGATAGAGTACGGACACGGTCAGGGCCTCGACTATTCGGTCTCGGCTTGCGATTCCAGCGCCGAGCTGGGCAGGAAGTGCCTCGACGCCTGCGTGGACTACATCTGCCGCTTCATCGAGGAGTTCAAGACCGTGAGCTTCGAGTAAGAGGCCCCGCGGATCACAAACGCTCAATTACCGGGGGAGGGCGCTCTGCTCTTCTCCGGGCATCAGGATATAAGGAGGAACAAAATGTCAAACGAACTCAAGGCCGGCGGCTTCTGCGTCGAAGCCGGCAAGAAGCTCACCGGGTTCTTCGAAGTCCCCGGCACTCCCGTCAAGATGCCCTTCACCATGGTGAACGGCTGCAAAGAGGGCAAGACCGTAGTAATCACCGGCGGTACCCACGGCGGTGAATATCCCGGCGCCGAGACCGCGATCCGCATCGCTCAGGAGCTCTGCCCCGAGAAGGTCTGCGGCAAGGTCATAGTCGTGCATCCAGTCAACGTGCCGTCCTTCATGGCCAGGACCCAGTATGTGAGCCCCCTGGACGGAGTCAATCTCAACCGCGTATATCCGGGCAAGGCTCTGGGCACCGTCAGCGAGCGCATCGCCTACTTCATCAGCAGCGAGCTCTTCTCCCAGGCCGACTTCTATATGGACCTTCACGGAGGAGACATCCACGAGTGGCTGACCCCCTTCGTGCTCATCCCCATGGCGGGCAGCAAGGAGGTCGCTGAAGAGAGCCGCAAGGCTGCCGAGATCTTCGGTGTCCCCTATGTGATCGGTTCCTGGGGCACCGGCGGCACCATCGGCGCGGCCTCTCTCATGGGCGTGCCCGGCTTCCTCTCCGAGATAGGCGGAAGAGGCCTCTGGTGCGAGGACGAGGTCCAGCTCTATCTCAGGGGCGTTCGCAACGTGCTCAAGCTCTACGGCGTGATCGAGGGCGAGCCCGAGAAGTTCTGCGACACGGTCTGGATGGACAAGATGGTCGGCGTCGACGCCGGCGTCAGCGGCTGCTGGTATCCCTGCGTCGTCCCCGAGGATGTGGTCAAGGAAGGACAGAAGATAGGCGAGATCCGCGATTTCTTCGGCAAGGTGCTCGAGGAGTACTTCTGCCCCATCAACGGCAAGATCATGTACGTGATCTCGTCCCTGCCGGTCGAAGCGGGCAACCCGATCTACTGCGTAGGACCGATGTAAAGCGGAGCGATACGCGGGACTTCGCGCTTAAGCCGCGTGGATAGCTCCCAAACACTGAAAAAAGAGCCTGCCGGCATGCTCCGGCAGGCTCTCCTTATTTGTTTGACTGTAAATGATCTATCGTTATGCCGCCTTTATCCCCAGCATTCTCTCATGAGGCGCAGCATATTGCCGCCGCAGACCTTCTTGATGGTCTCGTCGGAGTAGTCGTGGGCGACGAGCCAGCGCAGGATATTGATCGAGCCTTCGCTCGCGTTCTCAAGTCCGGAGCAGTAGGGCGTCCACTCGTACTTCCAGTCGGGACCGGGATGGCCGGAAGCGGTGTGCATCGCGGCGTGATCGGTGTAGATGGTGTCGAGGCCGAAGGCGACGCAATCGTCTCCTACCAGGTTCCTTACGTGCTCGAAGTGCTCCATGACGGCCTCGATGTCGCACCTGCGGTGGTTCTGGGTGACGAGGCTGTTGGGGCAGGCGGTGAGACCGATGACGCCGCCCTTGTCGGCCATGGCCTTGAACACGAAGTCGGGGGTGCTGGTGATGCTTTCGGGGATCAGAGCCTGCGCTCCGCAGTGAGAGAGCATGACCGGCTTGGTGCTGGCTTCGATGATGTCCATCTTGGAGTTGACGCTGGTGTGGGCGGTATCGACTATCATGCCGACCGTGTTCATCTTGGCCACGACCTTGCGGCCCAGCTCGGTGAGACCGCCGTCTCTTCTCTCTCTGATGCCGGAGCAGATGTAGTTGGAGTTGGCGTAGGAGAGGCCGAAGCTTCTCAGACCCAGTCCGTAGAGGACCTCGACTCTGTCCTCCTCGTTCTCGATCCAGTCGCCGCACTCGATGTGCATGGAGAGGGCGACCTTGTGCTCGTTGTGGGCTCTGATCACGTCGTCGGCCTTGAGGCAGAGTATGACGTCGTCCTGCTGGGCGAGGTCGCAGAGGGTGAAGCCCAGCTCGTAGACGATGTCGTCGAACTTGCGGCCCTTCTTGCTCGTCGGGTTGGAGGTGTTTATGGTGTTGAACACGCCGTCCCAGATGCTGTGGGAGAGCGACTCGTAGTCGATGAAGGTGCGTCCCTGGCCGAAATACTTGCTTCCGTAGGCGGGGATGTCGTTGGGCCAGAGAGAGGCGTGCTCGTGGCTCGAGATCATGATGGTCGATTCGGCCAGCTCCTTATATCTGGCCTCCTGATCGGGATTGAGAGGCACGAGGTGCCAGGGGAAGATCTGGTCTCCTTTTTCGGGGAGGGGGACCGGCTCGTAGTCCTTTCCCGGGGTGAGATAGCTGAATGCCTTATAGCCGTGATATGTCTTATCGATTCCCATGTGATCTCCTTTCGCGATCGTGAACAGGGCAAAATATAACGTTTCAATCTGGATTGTACCACCGCGGACGGCAAATTTCCACTGCATATCGGCGATCCCGCCCCATATTTTTGATCAAATAATCGTCTTATGAAACGAAGGGTTTCCGCTTTACAAATCCCCGCGTAAAATGTATATTATTTTAATATGGGTGAGATTTGACACGTTTCATAATCGTATCCGCTCAGCGGACCGTATAGAAGGAGGACACCGTCATGAAAGAATACACAGTCGCCATCGTCGGAGCTTTGGGCGCCGTCGGCAGCGAGATGAAGAAGGCCCTTGAGGAGAGGAGCCTCCCCGTCAAAAAGCTCAAGCTGCTCGATATACAGGAGAATGTGGGGAAGAAGATCGCGTTCAAGGGAGAGGAGCTCGAGGTAGAGCTCTCCTGCGGCGAGGCCTTCGAGGGCGTGGATATCGCCTTCTTCGCGGTCTCCGACAAGGTGAGCAGGATCCTTGCTCCCGAGGCGGTAAAAAGAGGCTGCCTGGTCATAGACAACTCCTCCGCCTGGCGCATGGACGAGAACACTCCCCTCGTGGTCCCCGAGGTCAATCCCGAGGCCCTTAAGGACCATCACGGCATCATCGCCAACCCCAACTGCTCGACCATCATCGCCATGGTCCCCTTGAAGCCCCTGCACGACTTCGCGGGCCTCAAGAGAGTCATCGCCTCGACCTATCAGGCCGTGTCCGGCGCGGGCATCGCGGGCCTTGAGGAGCTCAGGACTCAGACCGCCCAGGTCCTGGCCGGGGAGCCCATTGAGCCTAAGGCCTTCGCCCACCAGATCGCCTTCAACCTCATCCCCCACATAGACTATTTCGAGGACAACGCCTACAGCCACGAGGAGATGAAGATGCTCCGCGAGGGCCGCAAGATACTGGGCCTGCCCGATCTCAAGGTCGCCTGCACCTGCGTGAGGGTGCCGGTCTTCAGGTCGCATTCCGAAGCCATCACCATCGAGACCGAAAGGCCCATCACTCCCGAACAGGCGAAGGAGATACTCGCCAAAGCTCCCGGCGTCAAGCTGGTCGATGATATAGCAGGCAACTGCTATCCGATGCCGATCGACACCTCCGACCAGGATCTCATCTTCACCGGGCGCATCCGCGAAGATATCTCCGGCAGCGGCAACGGCCTCACCTTCTGGTGCTGCGGCGATCAGATCAGGAAGGGCGCCGCGGTCAACGCGGTGCAGATCGCCGAGAAGATGGCGGAAATGGGGCTCATATGAAGAAGCTCACAGTCGCCAAGTTCGGCGGCACCTCGGTCGCCGACAGAGCATCCAGGGAATATGTGATGGAACGCATAAGGGAGATCAGAAGCGGCGGCTCCGACGTGGTCGTCGTCATCTCCGCCATGGGGAGAAAGGGCGCTCCTTATTCCACCGATACCCTGCTGAGCCTGATAAGGGAAGAGCCCGACCCCAGGGTCTTCGACCTGCTCGTGAGCTGCGGCGAGATCATCGCCGCCTGCGTCCTGAGCGACGAGCTGCAGGCGAAGGGCATCCCCGCCGAGCCCCTCACCGGTGCCTACGCCGGCATAAAGACCGACGGCGTCTTCAGCAGGTCGAAGTTCGTCGGCATGGACACGACAAGGGTGCGCTCCCTTCTGGCCGAAGGGGTGATCCCCGTGATCACCGGCTACCAGGGCGCCGGGCCCGACGGCTTTACCACCACCATGGGCCGCGGCAGCAGCGATCTTTCCGCCGTGGAGATAGGCGCCTACCTAAAAGCGGACGAGGTCCTGATCTACACTGACGTGCCGGGCATCGCCAAGGCCGATCCCCGCGTCTGGAAGGACGCCCCCTTTATCGGCCGCATAGACTGCGGCGATATCCTGGCCCTGGCCAGCTGGGGCTTCAAGGTCATACACCCCGGCGCCGTCAGCGCCGGAATGAGGGCGGGGATACCGGTCTCGGTGCTCTCGACCTTCAGCAGCGGGAAGGGGACCGTCATATGCGAACTGCCCGAGCCGGCCGAAGGCTTTATCGGCGCCGCGCTGCTGAGACACTTTTCCGTCGGCCCTGAGGAGAGCGAGCTTCCCTTAGGCGGCGGTCTCTTCGCCTCGCCGGGCGGAGACAGGAGCGTCATCACCGTCCTTAGCAGGCCCGCCGCGGCTATCCCGGCCGGACTGCTCCCCGAAGACGCCTCCGCGCTCGAGGATAACGGCCTCATCCATATCATCGTCTCCGACGGGGACGCGGACGAGACCCTGAGGAAGATCTGCGTATATCTCAGCTGACGGCAGCCCCCGGACAGGGCGTGCGGCAGTATCATATCTCCGTAAAAATGCGGCAGCGGGCCCCGAAGGGCCCGCTGTTTTCGCGCCGATGATCCGGCTTTCTC
>JAEEGL016672547.1_pt1 | contig 15415 bp, 11 predicted proteins | sample 9134231 | NCBI WGS metagenome assembly JAEEGL01 (sample SAMN16246548, study PRJNA631951) | gut metagenome | biome: gut microbiome; feature: rumen; material: fiber-attached | host: Bos | place: Iran: Karaj | collected 2018-10 | reverse complement strand
CTTAAGCAGCCTCGATCTCGAAGGGATCGATCTGAACAATTTTAACTTTGATGATCTGGATCTTAGCAGCCTGAATCTGGACGGGCTGGACCTCAGCAAACTGGATCCCGCCGTATTGGAACTGGTTTTGCTGGATCTTGCCGGCGTTGACTTAAGCGCCATTGATTTTGGCGGTCTGGACTTGAGCGATCTTGATTTTGGAAAACTGGATCTGAGTGCCATTGATTTCAGTGATATCGATTTCAGCGCTATCGATCTTAGCGGACTTGATCTTAGCGGGATCGACCTTGGAGCGATCGATTTTGACATCCCGGATCTTGACAGTCTCGGATTAAGCGAAGATGATCTGGAAGCGCTCTATCTTGGCGCACTGGAAATGAGCGGCGTGGATCTTGAGGCGATCGGCGACGAGGGATTGAATCTGATCGGTGAATATCTTGACGACATCGATCTTGAGAATATTGATCTGGATGACCTTAATGTCAATCTCGACCTGGATCTAAGTGACTTGGATCTGAGCGATCTGGATCTTTCCGATCTGAATCTTTCCGATGTTGATCTTTCCATACTGGATCCGGAGCAGATCGACTGGAGCCGGTTTGACTGGAGCGCAGTGGATCCCACGCAGCTGAACCTTGATGATCTGGATCTTTCCGATGTTGATCTTTCCGCGCTCGACCTCAGCGCTCTGCCGCTGGAAGATCTGAGTGTGAAAGACCTGGAAGTGCTGGGAATTGATGATGCAGATCTCGAAGCACTGCATCTTGACGAGCTGAATCTTGATGATATCGATCCGTCGGATTTCGACCTGTCGGAAATGACGATCGGCGATCTGGCTGCATTCGGGATCACGGTAGATGATCTTACGAATGCAGGGCTGGTGCCTGAAGATATTGCCGGCGATCTTGGCGTGCTGCTGAGCGGATTCGCGGAATTTCAAGGCACGCAGAGTGTTGCAGGTACAGAGAAGTCCGCGCCGGCCGTAGAAGAGAAGCCTGCACCTGCTGTAGAAGAGAAGCCTGCGCCTGCCACGGAAGAGAAAAAAGAAACCGTAGAAGAAAAAGAAGAAAAAGCAGAAGATACAAAAGAAGAGAAGGTTGAAGAAACCGAAGAAAAGGAAGAAAAAGCAAAAGCAGAAGATACGGAAGAAGAGAAGGAAGAAAAGAAAGAAGAAAAAGCGGAAACCGCAGAAGATACAAAAGAAGAGAAACAGGAAGAGAAGACAGCGGATGCGGAAGAGATCGAAGAAGAGATCGGGGAAGCTGCGGATGCGGATGACGGAACGATCACATTCCTGCCTGCAAAGAAACCGGATCTGAAGGACGATTTGTATTCGGCGATCAATTATGACTTAGCGAAGAAAGTGGAAATTCCCGCGGGTTATAACCGTTGGAATCCGATCGTACAGATCGAATGCGATACGGATGCACAGATTTTGGGGATCGTAAATGATGCGAAGAAAGGACTTACCTCCGGTGAGTATGACGATCCCGCATACAGGATCGGCGCCCTCTATGAGACGCTGCTGGATATGGATGCAAGAAACGAAGCAGGGATCGAACCGATCGCGGACTGGCTTGAAGCCTATCAGGATGCGGAGGACCTTGACGATCTGCTTGAGGCGGACCTGGAGTATGCGGATGAGGCATTTTCTTCCAATATTCTTTCTTTCGGTATCGACAAGAATCCGGAAGATGCATCGCATTACGTGATCACGATCGATTCATGCATGCACGGTCCCAATAAGCAGATCATGACCGGAGAAGGAATGGACGCATACAGGGATGCATACCTTGTATATCTCGGCGAGCAGTTCAGGGGCGCAGGCTATGACCTGGTCGATTCCGTACTGATGGGTGCTGCGGCCTATGCACTGCAAACGGATTATGAAATGCATACGCTGGAAACGCAGGATCTGATCGATCCGGAATATACAACGAACCTGTTCACCCAGGAAGAACTGGTGGAAAAATTTGATCATCTGCCGATCGCAGATCTCCTTGATGAACTTGGTCTCGATGAGGAGGACGGATACAAAACCTATCAGATCTATGATCTTGCGGCCATGGAATACCTGAACGATTATTATACGGAAGAGAATTTTGCGATGATCAAAGCCAATACGATCCAGACGCTGATCGGCCGGTATTCTTCCGTATTAACGGAGGAACTGTACGAGTCGGCCCGCAAATTCCAAAATACGGTTTCCGGTATTACGGATCGCATGCCGTTTGAAGAAGAAACGGTACAAATGGTGAACGGAATGCTCCCTATGGAAGTCGGGATGTGTTACGTGGAAGATTACTGTTCTGAGGAAGCAAAGGAAGACGTGGAAGGAATGGTCGATGAGATCCTGGATGCTTACCACGTTTTGATCGAAAACAACGAGTGGATGGACGACGAAACAAAGGAAAACGCGCTTAAGAAACTGGACGCGGTCGAAGTGATGGTGGCATATCCGAACAGATGGGATGATCCGGCAGAGGATGCGGTGATCCTGTCCACGGAAGACGGAGGATGCGCATTTGAAAACGCGCTTTGGACGCAGGTGGCAACCACGCAGGCCTATTACCGGCTGGCAAAAGGCAGGGCTAAACGGGGCAGATGGGACGGCATCTATCCGCAGACCGTGAATGCATGCTATGATCAGAGTCAGAATGCGATCATCATCTGCGCGGCGATCATGCAGAATACCTATTATGATCCGGATGCGGAATCCGGGACTAACCTCGGCGGGATCGGTTATGTGATCGCTCATGAACTGTCCCATGCATTTGATGCTTCGGGCGCGCAGTATGATGCAAAGGGAAATGTGGCCAACTGGTGGACGGATGCCTCCTGGAAAGCGTTCAAGGAGCGTTCCGGGGAAGTGGTTGATTACTATAATGATTTTGTGCTGATCCCCGGTACGGACGTCTGTGTGAACGGGACGCTGACTGTCACGGAAAACATGGCGGATCTCGGAGCCATGAAGGCGATCGAAGCCGTATGCGACGGCGACACGGAAATGTTTGAACAGGCTGCGGAAAATACGGCCAGATGCTGGGCAAGCAAGATCAACAAAGATGCTTTGATACTTCTTATGAATACGGATGTTCATGCCCAGTACAAGGCAAGGGTCAATGTGCCGGTACAGATGTGCGATCTCTTTTATGAAACCTTTGATGTAAAAGAGGGTGATGGCATGTATGTTGCGCCGGAAGACCGGATCGGGATCTGGTAAAATCAAACGGATGTAAAGTTTATGAGGCATCGGGAAATACAACCCGGTGCTTTTTTCTTTGCACCGGATATAGTAAAATAGACATCAGCAATGATATCAAAGGAGAACCGTTATGAAGGGAACGATGAAAAGCTTTCTTAAGATATGGACAAACAGACGAAGCATGAAACGGATCCTTGCGGCAGCGCTTTTGCCGGTCCTGCTCTTTATGCTGTCAGGCTGCGGCAATCAGGCGAGCAGCACGGATAAAGACGCGCTCAGGGATAAGATCATAGAGATGCAGGAGCAGGAGGATGCGCAGGAAGCACCGGCGAGCGTAGAAGAAACCGTGCAAAGCACGGAGGAGGAAACCGTTCCCGAAGAGGAAGTGCAGGACATTCCCGATAACGGCGTAACGAATTTTACCGAGGTGTATCTGAAAGCAAGATACAATAATGAATGGGATGAAAAGCACGACCATAAGATGTATCTTTCCCACGATTACGAACAGGTCGCGATCGGAAAAGAAGACAGTGCGAAGTACCCGGAACTGGTGAAATCCTTAGCGGTCGTCAACGACCTGATCGCAACGGAAGAGGCCAACTGCTACATGTCGAACATGTCCGACTATCAGTCCCTAAATTCCAATAAGATCGATGAGGCGTTTGAAAACTATCTGCTGCCGTTTAAGGAAGACTGGAAGATCTACAGCCGAAGAGCGGACTCCGCCGTGTTCAGCCTTCTTACGGTGAATACCGACTATGCTTCCATGGATTATAACCGCGTTCACTATGTGGGCTACAACTTTGATCCGGCTACGGGAAAGGACATAGAGCTTTCAGATATCATAAAGGATGAAGAAACGCTGATCGGCGTGCTTGCAAAAAAGGCACAGGAGATCATGAGATCGGAAATGCCGGATGAGATCGAATATGAAGAAGGCGGCATGGCCGATGAGATCAGAAGGTATCTGGAAACGGATATCCGCGGCAACTGGACGCTGGATCCGGAGGGCATTTCTTTCTGGTTTGATTCCTATACGCTGCTGCCGACCGGTATGCACCTTTCCGTGCTTTTTGCGGATGATACGGAAGGAAAGATCTTTACGGATTCTTACCGGGATCAGATCCCTGAAAACTGGAGCATGTATTTGCCCTTAAATACGGCGCAGGAATTCCTTGCGGATGACCAGAAGGATACAGATACGGTCACGGTCGGCGAATCCTATGGCTATTACGGGGACGATAATGAATATGAGTATGTGGACGGACTCATCGTTCTCTACAATGATTCGGAAGAGAAGTTTGAACTGGGTGACGAAATCACTACGGAGGGGATCGCACTGGTTCATCTGCACGACCAGACCTACATGCTGACCGGATATTCGGAATATGACTGGGGATTTCTGAATACGTACGCTTTCCTTGGCGGAAAAGTCAAAAAAGTCTGCGAGATCATTGGATCTGTCGAATCGATCCCCTTTGAGGAACTGGAGGATGAAGATTATATGATCCCTCAGATGCTGCTGTCCGATCCCACGGATATCGAAGTTTCCCGCTATACGGATGTGCTCTCCACCTGCGCCGCGACGCAGCATTATGAGCTGGATGAAGACGGGGTACTGACGCCGGTGGAAGGTTACTTTACGATCCAGAAGGACAGCCGGTTTGAACTGACTTCCAAATACGATCTTTCCGGATTATCGGTGGTGGATGAACAGACACATGAAGTTATGTCAACCAAAGTCGACCTGAAAAAGGGGGATAAATGCACGCTGGAATTTACGGATGATAAAAGCTACGCGGATGTCAGACTGAAGGACGGGACACTGGTCAGGATCGTGATCAAACAAACACCGGATTCCGGCCGCCTTCTGCCGACGGATGAGGGCGACAAGCCTATGTATGATGCGTTTGAAGGACAGTTTTTTGCGGGGTGAAAATGAACGATCAGATCATCAAAAAACTATTTGAACTGCAGGATAAGAAATACCGTGATTTTCAGGGAAATCTGACACCGACCGTGGATAAGGGACTAATGATCGGCGTCAGAACACCCCTGCTTCGCGATCTGGCAAAATCACTTGCAGGCAGTGAAACGGCGGAAGCGTTTTTGAAAGACCTCCCGCATACCTATTTTGAAGAAAACCAGCTGCATGCGTTTTTGATCGAACGGATCAGGGATTACGACAGGTGCCTTGCAGAGGTCGAGCACTTTCTGCCCTATATTGACAACTGGGCGACCGCGGATCAGATGAACCCGAAGATTTTTGCAAAGCATCTGGATGAGATGGATCAAAAGGCATTTGCATGGATGGACAGTACCCACACGTATACGGTCCGCTACGGGATCCGGATCCTGATGAGTTATTATCTGGAAGATGCGACTTTTAAGATCACATATCCCGAGAGGATCGCTTCGATCCGTTCGGAAGAATACTACATCCGGATGATGGCTGCCTGGTATTTTGCGACGGCGCTTGCCAAGCAGTATGATAAGATCCTGCCGTTTATAGAGGAACACAAACTGGATGCGTGGACGCATGCAAAGGCCATTCAGAAGGCCGTGGAGAGTTACCGGATCAGTGATGATCAAAAAACGTATTTAAGATCGCTCCGGAAAGCATAGGAGGGATTATGTGGATGTGGCTTATCATTCTCGGAACAACGCTGCTTTTGGCAGGCGGAAGCCTGTTTTATCTTATTTCGCGTTTTAAGAAGTTCTCTTATACGGAAAAGTTCAGCCGGGGAAAGAAGGGGCGAAGGTTCCTTCTGGCTGCGCTCCCGGTATTTCTGATCGTTTCCCTTTCGGTGCTGACGATGGATCTCACAAACATGATGATCATCGTGATCATTTTATCCATCATCTGGCTGCTCTGCGATCTTGCAGCAACCATTGTGCGCAGGATCCGCAGGTCGCATGGCAGCGCCGGCGTATATCCCGCGGGGATCTGTGCACTGGTCCTTACGGCCCTGTATTTTATCCTCGGATGGTTTTTCGCGCATCAGGTATTTGAAACGGATTATGTGCTTTATTCCGACAAGGTACAGGAACCGCTTCGGATCGTTCTGTTTGCGGATGCGCATATGGGAACGACATTTGACGGAGAGAAATTTGCAAAATGGATGCAAAAGATCAACGAAACGAAGCCGGATGCGGTCGTGATCGCAGGGGATCTCGTGGATGATTCCACAACTTATGAGGAAATGCGCGACTGCTGCAGGGCGCTTTCCGGTCTGGATACAAAATACGGCGTGTTCTATGCTTACGGCAATCATGACAAGGGATATTCTTCAGGTTCGAGAGGTTACGGATATTCGGAACTGGAAACGGAACTTAAAGATAACGGCGTCGTGATCTTGCAGGATGCGGTTTATGACCTGAACGATACCTATACGCTGATCGGACGCGCGGACGCTTCGGTGGGCCGGTCAAACGGCGGGTATGAAACGGGAGGCAGAGAAGAGATGAGGGCGTTGCTGGCACAGGTCTCCTCCGACAGGTATACGATCGTTCTCGATCATCAGCCGAACGATTATGCAAATGAGGCGGCAGCAGGCGCGGATCTTGTGCTTTCGGGCCATACGCACGGCGGGCAGCTGATCCCGATCACAAAAGTGGGAGAGTGGATCGGCGCCAATGACGCGACTTACGGATATGAAAGACGGGAGAACACGGACTTTATCGTGACATCGGGCATCAGCGCCTGGTCCATTTTGTTCAAGACAGGATGTAAGTCCGAGTATGTAGTCATAGACATTTTACCCGGGGAGAAATAAAATGAATCAGGAGATCAAGATGAGCGTGTCATCGATGACACGAAACGGTGAGAAAAAGGGCGTCTACGTATTGTTTCAGGACGGTGAGAAAACGGCGGAACTTCTTGTGCCGGGCTGTGAAGTGATCAGTAATCACGGGTTTGACGAAGCAGAACTTGCCCAACTGAAAGAATACGGGTTAAAAGAACAGGATGCGATCTTCAGCCTTGCAAAAGGCGTGAATCCGATCAAGGCATTTTTAAGTGAACCGGTAAAACAATGACTACAGATAGTTGTAACGTTTCCGGTACACGAGCACGAGAATGACGGAGACGATCAGGGTGGCAAGCTCTGCAACGGGCCAGGAGATCCAAAAGCCCGTAAGGCCGAATGTCTTTGGCAGTATAAGCAAAGCGGCACCTAAGAAAACGAGGCAGCGAAGGATCGATAACGTCACGGAAATGACACCGTTTGAAAGCGCGGTAAAGAGCGCGGATGCAAACATGTTGAAACCGACCAGAAGCGTGCCCGATAAGAACAGCAGATACCCTTCCATGGAGATGTTAAAGATATCATCTCCCGTTTCAAAAAAAAGACTGACCGCAGGTACTTTCAGCAAAAAGATCAGCGCAAACGAGAGCACGGAAAAGATCGCGGTCAGAAGAAGAGCCAGTTTGAAATTTCTCTTCATTTTTACCGAGTCGCCGGAACCGTAATGAAAGCCGAAGACCGGTTCGACCGCTGCGCAGTATCCCGCAAAAAGATACAGGACAAAGATCTGCAGATAAGCGAGAACCGCCAGTGCGCTGACACCCTTTTCCCCAAGAAAAGAAAAAATGATCCGGTTCATCATAAGCGTGGTGATGCCGATCGACAATTCCGCAAACATTTCAGAGGAACCGTTGAAGCAGAGCAGGAATGTTTCTTTCGGATGATTTTTACATTTGACCGGTTGAAAGAGCGAGCGTTTCGAAGGACCGTAGAACCAGACGGCAACGGGAAGCGCGATGAAGTAACTGATGCCTGTTGCGATCGCGGCACCCCCGATCCCCATTCCGAAAACAAACATAAAGAGCCAGTCCAGAACAATGTTTAAGACCCCGCCAAGGAACATTAAGATGGCGCCCATCGTATTGCGGCTTTCCGTCATAAAGAAGACGTTGAGCATGGACTGGATCAGCATGGCCGGTGCAAAGGCCGCGAGGATCGTGTAATAGGGACGCAGATAGACGATGTTGACATCGGAAGCGCCAAGGAAGCGCATGATCGGTTCTCTGAAGACAAGCGAGAGCACAAGGCAGAGCACGCTTAAGATCAGTGCGAGGCGGATGCAGCGGGTGAAGGTCTGATCGGCGCCTTCCCTGTCGCCTTCGCCGAGTTTTTTGGACAAGACCGCATCTCCACCGAGCCCGATCATATTGCCGAGACCAATGTAGATGCAGTTCATCGGTACCTGCAGATTGACTGCGGCAACTGCGATCTCGCCGCAGCTTTTATCAATGAAGACACCGTCGATCGCCTGGTAGATCCCCATGAAAATAAAAGCCAGGATACTTGGCGTGACATATTTCAACAGGGATAAAACGGTAAAATTCTGGCTGAGTTTGATGTCTTCTTCCATGCAGGTATACCTCTACAGATTATATTCGGAAACAGGCAGGTACTTATGCTTCCGGCTGGTCGGATGTGCAGTGCGGGCACTTGGTCGCATCGATCGCGATCTCCGATTTACAGAACGGGCAGACCTTGGTCGTGGGCGCTGCTTCTTCTTCCTCTTTTTTGAATTTTGCGCTGAGCGTATTGAGGCCTTTGATCAGCAGGAAGATGACCAGCGCGGTGATCAGGAAATTGATGATCGCCGTGATGAAATTACCGTATGCAAGAACAGGTGCGCTTTCGGAGGATCCGAGCTTTACGGTCAGGCTTGAAAAATCGGTGCCGCCGAAGATCCCGAGAACCGGTGTTAAGATGTCCTCGTTCAGCGAGGTCACGATCGCCGTGAACGCGCCGCCGACGATCACGCCGACCGCCAGATCCATGACGTTTCCGCGCATGATAAAGTCTTTGAATTCAGAAATTACTCCCTTTTTTTTCATTGCAGATTCCCTCCTTCTATGTGAGAACTTTAAGATGGTTTTATTTTGGATGTTTTGACTTGAAAAATCAAGAGAAATCTACTATAATTCATTTGTTTGGCGCATTGACGCTTTATCATGCTAAATGCAGAAAGAAAAGAGGGTTTATTATGAAAAAGATCAACAAATGTGTTGCCCTGCTTCTGACAGCAGCCATGACACTGGGTCTGACAGCCTGCGGCGGCGGTTCCGCTTCCGGCAATACACTCAATGTCATGCTGGCAACAAACGTGATGTCTCTTGACACCAACCTTGCAACAGACGGTGATTCCTTTGAGGTGATCGCTGACTGTATCGATGGTCTGACACAGATGGATGCGGAAGGTTCCGCGATTCCCGCGCTTGCGGAAAGCTGGGATGTTTCCGATGACGGATGCACCTATACGTTCCACCTTCGCGATACGAAGTGGTCCAACGGCACACCCGTGACAGCTGCTGATTTTGAGTATGCGTGGAAACTGTCCATGACCGCAAACGTTGAATACAACTATATGTTTGACTCTTCGGTAGGCGCTGTAAAGAATGCGGACGCGATCCTTTATGAAGGCGCGGATCCGGATACGCTCGGCGTAAAAGCACTGGACGATAAGACTTTGCAGGTGGAACTGGAAGTTCCGGTTTCCTACTTCCCGTCCTTAATGTATTTCCCGACTTTCTATCCGATCAACCAGGCATTCTATGAGAGCCTTGAGGATGGAACCTACGGAACAAGCCCGAAGACATTCCTGTCCAACGGCGCATTTATCCTTTCCGATTACACACCGGGCACGGCAAGCTTATCCTTAACAAAGAACCCGGATTACTGGGATGCCGGAAGAGTGAAACTGGACGGCCTGAATTATCAGGTGGTCGGTTCTTCCGATAACGCGCTGACCGGCTTCAAGAACGGCACACTTGATCTTGCGGTTGTCGGCGGCGATCAGGTCACCAGCGTAAAGAACGACGCAGAACTTTCCAAGAAGCTGGATGTAACGGGTGCCGGCTATATGTGGTACTTATCCTTCAGCCAGACGGAGAACAATGCGAACGGATATCTGGCAAACCAGAACTTAAGACTTGCGTTCACCAACGCGATCGACAGACAGTCTCTGGTTGACAACTATGTCATGGACGGTTCCCTGGCAACCTATACCTGCGTACCGCCTCAGTTTGCGGCAAGTGCCACGACAGGAAAAGATTTCTCCGAAGACCAGACACGTTTCAAAGATGTCTGCGACTACAATCCGGATGCAGCAAAACAGTTCTATGAGGCTGCAAAATCAGAGCTCGGCATTGACAGCTTTGAGTTCACGATGGTATTCGGTAACAACGAAGGTGATGAGGTAACGAAGGTTGCTCAGGCACTGAAAGAGCAGATCGAATCCACGCTTACGGGCGTAACGATCACGCTGGCGCCGATGACCAAGGCGGAACGTCTGGACAAGATGCAGAACGACGATTACGAGATCGCTCTGACCAGATGGGGTCCCGACTATGCGGATCCGATGACTTACCTTGGCATGTGGGTTACCAACAACGCCAACAACTACGGTTTCTGGAGCAACGCCGATTACGATCAGCTGATCACGGACTGCACGACCGGCCAGTATGTATCTGACTATGACGCACGCTGGAACGCGCTGCTTGATGCTGAAAAGATCGTTATGGATGAAGCCGTTATCGCTCCGCTTTATACGAAAGCAAACGCAAACCTGATCAAGGAAGGCGTAACGGGCGTGGAATTCCATCCGGTAGCGATCAACAGGGCTTACAAGAACGCAACGATCGCAAAATAAATCCGATTGGTTAGATTGATCTGATTCATATGACGAAATATATCATTAAACGAGTACTACTGGCGCTTTTGACGCTGCTGATCATCACGTTCCTGTTGTTTCTGATGGTCAGGATCATGCCGGGGAATCCGTTCCCCAGCGAGCGCATGAGTGCCGATGCAATTGCCAAAAAACGAGCTGAGATGGGGCTGAACGACCCCATCTTCGTTCAGTTTGGCAATTATCTGAAAAACGTTCTGCTCAAGGGCAGCTTCGGAAAAGGCAGTTCGCTCTATAACGGCGCGCCGATCTCCACGGTCCTTCCGCAGTGTATGAAAAATTCTTTTAAGATCGGCGGGATCTCCATTCTGTTCGGAACCATCACCGGTCTTATCCTTGGTATTGCGGCAGCATTGAACAGAGGAAAGTTCTGGGACACGTTCTGTACGGTCTTATCGATCGTCGGTGTCTGTGTGCCTTCCTATGTGTTCATGATCTTTCTGCAGTACTTTTTGGCGTACAAAGTCACGATCTTCCCGTTTTATTTTGACGCATCCAGATTTCTTTCCTCCTCGATCATTCCGGCGCTTTCCCTGTCGCTCTTTTCGATGTCGACAGTCGCGAGATTTACCAGGAATGAGATGGTGGAGGTCATGGATTCGGATTACGTGCTGCTTGCGGAGAGCAAGGGAATGTACGGGACGAAACTCGTGACGAGACATATTTTGCGAAACGCGCTGATCCCGATCGTTACGGTGATCGCACCGCTTGTGGTCGATCTGCTCACCGGGGCACTGGTTGTCGAGAAGATCTACGGGATCAACGGACTCGGAAAACTGCTGGTGGATGCGATCTCAGGCGAGGGCATTGACTATAACTACGTGCTCGCGCTCGGGATCATTTATTCCGCGCTTTATATTCTGATCATGCTGATCCTTGACATTGCCTACGGGCTTCTGGATCCGCGGATCAGGCTGGCAAACAGGAAGGAGTCTTAAGATGATCGATCAGATAGAAAATACGGCGCTGACGGTCACGGATGAGGATTTCGTCCTTGAAGTCAGCGAGGATTTACAGACAGATAAGAACTACGCCTCACAGGGATTCTGGAAAGGCGTGTTCACACGCTTTAAAAACAACAAACGTGCCATGACGGGACTGATCATCATTCTGCTGATCATGCTTTTGTCCGTGTTCGGTCCGATGTTTTCCGGGTACGGATACCGCGAGATCGTATCGGTCAGAGTGGACGGGACGGATGTAGTGGCCAAGAGTCTGTCTCCGCAGATTGCCGGTTTACATAAAACTGAAAACGGCGGGACAGATGTTTTCGCGGACAAAACGTTTCTGTTCGGAACGGACACGCTTGGCAGGGATCTTTGGACCAGGGTATGGTACGGCGCCAGGATCTCGGTCATGATCGCGTTTGTAACGATCCTTACGGATATGCTGATCGGTATGAGTTACGGGCTGATCTCCGGATATTTCGGAAAGACCACGGACGCCATCATGCAGCGGATCGTGGAGATCAGCAACAGTATCCCGCGCCTTGTCATTGTAGGCGTGCTGGCGACTTTTATGCCCAAAGGCGTCTGGCTCGTGATCGTGGCACTGCTTACGACCGAGTGGATCGGAATGAGCAAGATCGCCAGAGCGGAGATGCTTCGGATCAAGGGGCTTGACTATATCATGGCGAGCCGTACGCTTGGCGCGAAAAACTTCCGGATCATTTTCTCGGATGTTTTGCCCAACACGATCGGACCCGTGATCACACAGGTCATGTTTTCCATTCCGATCGCGATCTTTACGGAAGCATTTTTAAGTTTTGTGGGCGTCGGGATCGTTCTGCCGCAATGCTCGATCGGTTCCCTGATCGAGGACGGCTTTAACAATATCACGACGCTGCCTTATCAGATCCTGCCGCCGATCATCGTGCTGGCGCTTCTGATGCTTGCCTTTAACTTTGTCGGCGACGGCTTAAGAGAAGCGCTGGCGCCGAGAATTGAGGATATGTAATGCCGGATAAAATACTGGAAATCAGAAATCTGGATATCACTTTTAAAACGACGGCCGGTCCCGTGCATGCCATTCGCGGCGTGAACGTGGACTTGGAGCGCGGCGAGACCGTGGCCATTGTCGGCGAATCGGGCTCCGGTAAATCCGTTGTGATGAAAACGGCCATGGGGATTTTGGCCGGTAATGCAAAGATCGGCGGCGGGGAGATCATTTTCCGCTACCAGGACGAAAACGGTCAGACGAAGGAAGTCGATATCCTCAAGAAAGAGAAAAAATGGATCCGGCAGAACATCAACGGACGCAGGATCGCCATGATCTTTCAGGATCCGATGACGAGTCTGGATCCGACCATGACGATCGGTAACCAGCTGATCGAAGGCATGATCATGCATCTGGGACTTTCAAAAGAGGAAGCGAAAAAGCGCGCGATCGATCTTTTGACGGAGGTAGGGATCACGAATCCGGAAAAACGCTACAGGCAGTATCCGCACCAGTTATCCGGCGGCATGCGCCAGCGTGTGGTCATTGCGATCGCGATCTCCTGTTATCCGGATCTGCTGATCTGTGATGAGCCGACGACTGCGCTGGATGTAACGATCCAGGCCAGGATCCTGGAACTCATCAAAACCATTCAGAAAGAACACGGTATTTCCGTAATCTATATCACGCATGATCTTGGCGTTGTTGCCAAAGTCGCGGACTATGTGAACGTTATGTACGCGGGCAGGATCGTTGAGGTCGGAAACGTGGAAGAGATCTTTTACGATCCGAGACATCCTTATACCTGGGGTCTTCTTTCGGCCATGCCGGATCTTGATACGGATGACGCCAGGCTGTATACGATCCCTGGTTCTCCGCCAAATCTTTTACATGAAGTGGTGGGAGATGCATTCGCGCCCAGAAACCAGTACGCCCTGCGCGCGGACTGGAAGGCGCAGCCGCCGATGTTTAAAGTGACGGATACGCATTTTGCGGCAACGTGGCTGTTGGATGAGAGAGCGCCGAAGATCGAACTACCGGAAGAACTGCGCAAACGGATCGAACGCATGAAAGCGGGCAAAGAGGATTGAGATGGCAGTAGACTATAACGCAGAACCGCTGCTGAAGGTTGAAAAATTAAAACAGTATTTCAAGAACGGCTCCTTTACTGTCAAAGCCGTTGATGACGTCAGTTTTGAGATCTATCCCGGCGAAACTTACGGACTGGTCGGTGAATCGGGTTCCGGAAAGACGACGATCGGGCGGGATATCATCCGCCTGTTGGATCCGACCGGCGGGCAGGTGCTTTTCCGTGGCAAGGATATCACCGGCAAAATGGATCATGCGACGAACCATGAGCTGCGCACGAAGATGCAGATGATCTTTCAGGCTCCCATGGCATCCTTAACTCCGCGCAAGAAGATCGGCGATATCATCGGGGAAGGACTCGACATCCATCATTTTTACGAGTCAGCGGACGAGAGGAGAGAGAAGATCAACAGTCTTCTGTTAAAAGTCGGTCTCGCAAAGGAACATTATGACCGTTATCCGTATCAGTTTTCCGGCGGACAAAGGCAGCGTGTCGGCATCGCGAGGGCGCTGATCATGAATCCGGATCTGATCATCGCGGATGAGTGCATCTCGGCGCTGGATGTGTCCATTCAGGCACAGGTTGTGAATCTGATGAAGGATATTCAGGAAGAGACGGGTTGCGCGTATCTGTTCATCGCGCACGATCTTTCGATGGTGAAATACATTTCAGACAGGATCGGTGTTCTGCATCTTGGCAGACTGCTGGAAACGGGAACGACGGAAGAGATCTTTGCAAATCCGCTGCATCCTTATACGATCAGCCTTCTGTCCGCGATCCCAAGTCCCGACCCTTACGCGGAACGCTCGCGCAAGGCGGTCTTTTACGATTACGCCACGAGCGGTATTGATTATGACAAAGGAAGCCTGCATCATATCTCAGGCCGTCATTATGTACTCGGAACGGATGAGGAAGTGGCGGATTGGAGAGGATATATGTGATCACTTCATACAAGTGGTCATTCCGACAAAAGATAGGCGATCAGGAAGATGAGCGGGCTGTTCCAGTAGATCGTAATCTCGTTGGTGGAATAGCTTTCGGCATGATCCACAAAGCATTTCATCGGCGGTGTTCCCGCGGGAAGCTCCTTCAGAGCGATCTCATCACAGAAGTCCGCAAACGGACCGCCTGATACATAGCCGGGGATCGGAGCATCGATGCCGTCCCTTTCCAGGACACGTACATGTGGATGCAAAACGGCATATTCTCCGCAGCCGGTCACATAGGACGTGTTCATCGGGTTTCTGCCAAACAGATAATGCAAGTGCGAAAGAATTCCGTCGCGGGATTTTTTCGCATTTTTTGGTTCGATCAAAGATGCCAGGGTCATGATCATGCCGCGGTTTAACACCACCATGTTGGAACCCCATTCAAAATCATCTCTTTCCATGGCCAGATGCCAGCCGGTTTCGCCGATCAGTTTTAAAAGACGCGAGGTTTCCGTCAAAACGGCCTCGCGGAAGGGTTCTTCCACGGAAGAT
>JAEEGL011460968.1_pt1 | contig 15415 bp, 17 predicted proteins | sample 9134231 | NCBI WGS metagenome assembly JAEEGL01 (sample SAMN16246548, study PRJNA631951) | gut metagenome | biome: gut microbiome; feature: rumen; material: fiber-attached | host: Bos | place: Iran: Karaj | collected 2018-10 | reverse complement strand
TTTTTGTGGATTTATTTATTCGAGGACCTATTCTCTGCACCGTCCTCCTCCTGTGCCATGTCTCTTACTCAGCAAACGGTATCGAGAGCTGTCCATCCTCCTGCTTCGGCTGCACCTGCTCCTTGATGTCGTCAATCGCCAGTTCCAGGAGTGATATCTTCTGACGCATTTCCTGCACCGTGCGGCTCATGTTGAAGAGCATCTGCGTGGAGCAGTAGATCTGCTGGTTCATGCCGCACAGACGACAGTCCTGCGGACACGGGCGCGACTGCGACTGTCGTGGTGACTGTTGTGCTGCGTTCTCTGTTTGTTGTTTCATTTCTTCTGCCATAGTTATTTGAAGTAATTAATGATGTGGTTCCTGACTAACGGGTTTTTGTCCCAGTTGGCGATAGCCTTCGCCAGACGCGAAGCATCAACGGCCCTGCCTTGATGAGCATGATAACCGATAAAGCCAATGACAGCCATGCGTAGTTCCTCAACTTCCTGCTCGTCTCTCGCATAGATATTGAAGGTGATGGGGAAACCTTGGAACGGCTGTTGCTGCTGTTGTTTGTTTGCCTGTTCATTCATATTGCCGTGTCGTTCTATAACTTGATAACTACTCGATAATTACTTAACAATTCGTATTGTCACTTGTTGATTTCAGGAAGCTCTACGACGGGTTCTGCAGCAGGAGTCTCTGCCACGGGCAGCGTGAGCGGCGGCAGGCGGTTGCCCGTCATCTGGCGTACCATCTCGTAGCCCGTAGCTATTGCGTTCTGGTTGTCCTTGATCCACGAGAAGAAGTCTGTCGCTGTCTGCTTCGTCGTGTCTACCCACGTCTGCGGTGCAGGGTCGTAGTCGGGTAGCGACGGTATGTCATCTGCGAAGAAGTCATACAGCTTCTTTGCTTCGTCGATGTCACCCTTCGTGGCAAAGAGGCACTGCAGCTTCAGCGTGGCCTTCGAGGTGGGTTGTATTCCGCGTATCATTTCCAGTCGTTTCTTGTTACTTGTAAACCATTTCATATATTGCCGTGAAAAAGCGGCAGGCGGCGGCAGGGTTGTCACGTATGGAAAGTACCGCCACCTACCATTCAACCTTTAGCCGTTGCAACAACCGCCTGGACAGCTACAGGGCTGGGGAGCCGAGTAGAGCATCACGGGCTGTGCATCGAGGCTGGAGCGACCTGTCAGACGGTCAGACACAATCTGGTTCATAGCCGAAGCGTAGGCCGAGTTCTCAGCCACTGTGCTCTGGTTCTGAGCCGTTGACTGCTGTCCGCTGATTGTGTCGGTGATGGTCTGTGTGATGGTCTGGTCGCCATTGATGCGACGGGTCACCTCAGACTCCAGCAGTGCGCCGATGTTGTCGATACGCTTGTCTACTCCGGTGTAGTAAGCCATAGCCAGTTCCTTGGCGCTCTGTGCGGCCTCCTTGGCCTCCTTGCCCTTTGCCGATGCCTGCATGCCTCCGAAGATCCATGCGGTGATGCCGGCTGCTACTGCGACCGAGCCGACGGTCAATCCGGCGATAGCCACGCCGCTGGGCTTCTTGGCCTGCATGTAGCCGACTTTGTACTGCTCATAGGGAGTCAGTCCTTCCTTCTCGCCCATCGAACGGAGGGCCATCAGGTCTTGCATTTCTAATGCCATAGTTGTTTTGTTTTTGTGTTGTGAATAAATAGGGTTAACTGTAACGGAGTCCTTCCGGATCCGTTTGCGAATTTAAACACAAAAACAGTAGGTTCAAAAGAATCTGAAGGAAACAGGAGGTCACGGATTGACCTGCCGAGAAAGCCTTTTGACGACACGCTTCGCAGTGCTTTCACTGACGTGGTACTTTGTCCTGAAATGCTGGTAGATACGTTCCTTTGGCACGCCATCTCTGCGCAGGGAAAGGTATTCCTCGTACATTGGGATGCATCTGGCATCGTCGACGGACAGTCCACACTTTGACATGGTCTCGACTTGATTTAGGTTAAGTTTTAGCAGCATATAGCCGCTTACCTTGGCGATATTGACAAGGTTTTCAGAAAGATTGTTGTACTTTTGCATCGCGCTTTAAGATAAGAATATACTACGTTAGGACTTATTGTCCCCCAACCAGCCGCGTAGTATAATCCTTAAAGCGCAAATAAAGGAAGCAGGCTGGCGGGGACATTTCTATTTACATAGAGAGAAGGAATCAGTTCCCCGGCGGATTGGTCGCCGGATCCAGCAGCAGGTAGTCGCCGTCACGGGTACGCAGAGGACCGTCGCTGGCTGCCAGCACCACGATGGTGCCTGGACTGACGCTGCACACCTCGCCGACAGAGAGTGATGCGCCCTGTACGGGTGTCACCTTCAGCGCAGCCCCATCGGTGGGTGTCACCTCCAGTTCTGCACCGTCTCCGGGCATGATGCTCAGCGCAGCCCCCTCGGCGGGTGTCACCTTCATGACGGCCCCCTCGGCGGGTGTCAAATTCATGACGGCACCATCGAAAGGAGTTGCTTTAAATACGAGACATCCCATAGCTTACTTCTCTTCAAGGTTACCCAGGACATACTTAGCCGACTCCTTGCGCATGCCGCCGCTGGCGTTGGCATCGGTGATATAGGCCGTAGCTACCACGATGAGCTGTCCCTTAATCAGTTTTGTGGTGTCAACGATGGCGTACCACACCTTGTAAGGATCTCCCTCTGCCGGTGTCACGGTCTCATAGAAGATTGCCAGGTCTTCCGTCGACGACCCCTTAGATGCCTTCACTCTGGCCTTGTGGGATCTGACTTCCAGGTCGAAGTCGTCGGTATCAATATCAAAACCGGGAGCTGTGAGTTCAATGGCGAACTTCTTCTCATCGCCACAATACATTGTCATTGCTTGTGCCATAATCGTAATTTTTATTTGGTGAATAATAATTGTCTTATCGCTAATTTATAGAGCAACAGTGCCGAAAGCAAGGGCAGCCGCCGACGGCAGCCTATCCCTCCAGAGCCAGCGTCACTGTGAAGTCCACGTGCGGCATCTGCTGCTTCGCCTTGTCGTAGATGCCGGTGTCGCTCTTGGCTGGCTTGACGGTGACAGGCACATAGCGCGGCGCGTCCAGTCCGGGACCCTTCCACAGCATCCACCACTGCTTGCGCTTTCCTGCCAGGAACTCCTGCGTCCACCATTCCGCCCACTCACGGGTGACATAGCCGCTTGACATCTGCCACGAGCGCCTGCCGTCCGTTCCGATAGCCATCAGCGAGCGCGTCGGCTTGAACGACGGTCCCTCCGTGCGGCTGTACTGCTTCATTTCCGTGCTGATGCCCATCGCCTCCTTTGTCATGCCGCTGCACGTCTCGACGGCGCCGCGACGGTTGGTGAACAGGAAGTCGACGTACGGCTGGCTGTCACGCAGCACCAGCGGCGCATGGCCCGTCCATCCCTGCGGGCGGCCTGCGATGTCGTCGGCCTCAGGTATCGCCTCCGGAGGGTAGAAGATGCTCCTGGTATAGCCCTGCCTGACATCCACCCACGACGTGATGCTGTCCGCTCCGACACGCTCCGGAGAGCTGACGGGCTTAGTGCTGGCGTCTCCGTTCCTGACCCCCGTGTGCTCCAGGTGTGACACGTCGGCGTCTGCCATGTCGTCAATCAGGCTGCGCTCCCACTCGGTCATGCCGCCCATGAGGCACTGCCCTCCCGGGATGTCGGTGTACTCGACACCGTCGATGATGACGGAGCACTGCGTCGTGGTGAACACGCCGCCGTCGTCGCTCGACAGGTACTCCGTGTATATGCGCAGGACGTACTCACGCATGGCCCGCACAGCCTCCTGTCCTGCACCTGCCGTAACGGCTGCCTGCGCCCTTGCCACCTCCTCGCCATACTCGTAGTCGCGCCAGATGGAACGTAGTGCAGACGATATGTTGAACCGGGCGGTGTCCTGTCCGCCGGTGTCCTCATGGAAGTCTCCCGCCATGACCATGTCATAGCCGCCGCCTGCTTTCGAACGCTTGTAGACCACCTCCACGCGGACGATGTTGAACGGCGACGTGCCGGGCCACTGAAGACCGCTGATTACTATCACCACAGGGCTGTCGACGAAGTACGTCTTGCCGGTGCCGAACATTCCTGATACTGTTACTATGTTTGCCATATCCTATATATACATTATCTCCATCGTCACCTCTCCGAGTCCCGTCTTGTTGCTGACGGAGTACTGCATCTTGCGGACGAACCCCGTCACGTCGCCGACGCGGACGCGCTTCGTCTTGTCTATAGCCAGCAGTTGTGCCAGCTCCATGTGTACCGTTCTTCTCAGTACACGGGCGTTGCGTATCCAGTACGAGTACTCCTTGTAGAACTGGTCGCAAAGACCGCGCCGCTGCAGGTTCTCATTGTCGATATGCAGGTAACGGGGGTTTGTGTTTGACTGCGGGTGCTGCGGGTCGTAATGCGTCTCCTCCTTCTTCGGGTCGAAGTACGGGTTTGGCTTCTCGGCACGCAGCTTCAGTGAGAAGCGTCCATAGACGGATCCGACGCCGTTGTCGTCGATGACCATAGGGTCTGAAGACATGTCTCCGAAGCGGAACGCCCTTCTCTGCAGTTCCAGCAGCGTCTGCATGCGTTCTGCGGAGCTTCCAGACTCGACCAGTATATGGAACCCGAAATAGGTGTCGTGTTGTCTCATCTCTTCCGGTGACATCCCCGAGAACTCCTTGGCATAGTCCTTGATCTTGCCGGTATAGAGTACCGTATGTCCGTTGGTGCCGAGGGTCGTGGCGAACAGCAGGGCCGTCCTGTTGCCGTTATTGTCCTCCACGGTCTGCAAGGATGCTCCGCTGATGTACGTGTCGATGTCACGGATCGTCGGCAGTCCGTACCTGTCGTTGTATACGAGGTCGATGTTGCTGTCTGGCCACAGACGCTGCATCTGCTGGATGGCCGTCCCGCCGTCTGCGACGAAGACGCTGTTGTTGTAGTCCCACAGGTTCCCGTAGCTGTCACAGGTGTCGGGGTGCGCCGTCACGCTGCTGCCCGGTGCGATGTCCCATGAGTCGTTGCCCTCGCCGTCGTCGGGGTCGCTTTGATAGCTTACATAGGCATCGCTTCCGCTGCCGCGCATGATTCCGAGCGTCAGTCCCCAGTCGTGTGTCTCCACGGGTGCGACACCGTCGTCGTTCGGATCGTAGTTGTCCTGCAGGTACAGGCGGTACCCCTCGCTGATATGCCCGTCGATGTCGAAGCCGACATCCCAGTGTGCAATACGGAAAGTAAGGCCCACGTTCAGAGAGGTTCTTATCCGTGCCTTCAGGTTCTTCCTGGCCGCCAGCATATCAGATGCAATGGCGAACTCTCCGGGCTTCACAATCCCGTCTTCCGACATCATATCCTTGAATACGTAGTCTCCTGACTCCGTCTTCGCATATAGCTTGTTGTCAACGTCATAGAAGGCGTCCGGATCGTTATACGATTCCGGTGCCTCCAAGTCGTCGAGGTCTGGACGTCTTGGACGCATCTTCTCGTCGACGAAAAGGGCGAACTTCTGCTCTTGCACGGGCTGGTTTCCGCCACTGCCGCGCTCATCCTCCATGTTCAGGTCGTTCATGATGGCAGGCGTGAAGCCGACGTTGATCTCCTCGATGGTATCCTCCTCACCCGTGCAGTCGCCATCCTCGGCATCCATGAACCCTGCATACTCGAACAGCGACGGGTGCAGGTCGTCATAGCGCTTGGCATCCTTGTCGACCTTCACTCCGTAGGCATTGCCGTTCTCCGGTGTCACATAGCAGGTCTTGTTGAATGCCGTCACCTTGTTGATGACATCCTCGTACAGGGCGTTCAGGTCCCACTGCGAATAGTCGTGCTTGTCGCTGGTGTCGGGCCACAGCGTCTTCATGTGCGGCAGCTTGTCGGCGAATCCCTTGTAGTAGAAGTGCGTGTCCTCCGAGTTGCCGTATGTCAACCTGAATCCGCGTATGTTGTTCTCGACCTTTTCGTCGGATGTGATGTCACATTCTATGTCTTGAACGTCCTCGCTGTTGAAAACGTTCCTCAGCAAGACGATGCGGACGCGCTGATAGCTGTCCCTGAACAGGAAACGGATTCCGAAGCCATTCTCTATTGCTGAGACGACCTCCGAGATGTCCACGTCCGGGAAGCAGTCCCCGGTAGCATAGGCGTCGTACAGGAAGCTGTTCTTCGCCAGGTACTGGTTCTTTTCTTCGGTACTCCACTCGTTGATCTTGTCGATATTGATGTTGACGTGGGTGACGTCAGGCCAGTTACTGGGGCTGTCGTCGACGCAGACGAGGCTGTTCACCTTGGCGACGAATCCGCTCTCCTGTGTGTTGACGTATTTGTCGAAGCGTCCTTCGTTTTCGCCTCGCAGCTTCTCCGGCACAAGCCTGTTGCCGCTGAAGGCATACCTCCCTATTCCTTCCTTTTCAGACTCCGATATCTTCTTCGGCACCTTGTGCTCGCACCTGGTGTTGACGAAGAAAAGACGTCGCAGGTCCTCCACGTCCATCATCTGGTTTTCCTCGACGTAGATGCCCAGGTGCTTCATCAGGCAGCGGATCCAGTAGATGACGTAGAAGTTCGGCGCGGAGTTCACGCGGTTGGCGGGCATGTACTCATACCCACGCTGTGCCTCCGGCTCGCTGTTGTAGTCCTTGTAGACGTTACCGTTCTTGTCCTTCTTGTCATAGCCGTATTTCTGGTAGCACAGCGCGACGTTGCAGTAGGGATATTCAGCCGCACCGTATTCGTTCTCGCTGTACGGATTGTCCGTGTTCAGGCAGTCAACGTGCTCGACGCTATGGTCTGTCTTCAGGAACTCACCCTTTGGGAACACCATGCGCGGATATTCCTGCAGGGAAGTTTCCTCGCCGTCGCCCTCGAAGGATATGACGCTGCTGCCGTCACTTGTCTTGACTTCACCGTTGTTGGACGAGCAGGCCTTGTAGTAGCGGTCGTCCTTGTCAAAGGCGATAGATGCCGACATGTTCACGCTGAACTTCACCCACCTCTTTCTCCAGAGCGCCACGCCGATACGCACGTCGCCCATCATAGGCACCTGGCTAGCCTTGGCACCCTCTATCATCCCGTCGAAGGTCTTCTGTCCTGACTCGAATCTGACGTCCACGTTACCATCCTCGTCAACCTCCGCCTCGTCGTCCAGCTTCAGGTAACCCAGGTACAGAGGCAACTGGTCCACCCACAGCCTTGCCCTGCGCTTGTCTACCTGCTCGTGCAAGCGTGATCCGTGTATGTCCCCTGCCGTACCGAAGACGTGTGCATTGGCGAATACGTTGAGCGTGAAGCTGTGGCTCCACACGTCACCGCTGGCGAATATCTCGCTCGTGTCGGTGACGGTAATGCTCTGGTCCGGGTCCAGGACGGCATACTTGCTGTCAGTAGGCTTCGGGTTCTCCTTCGTAGCCAGGTCGAATATCTCCAAGGAAAGATGTTCCATTCTCTTTATGTCTCGTTATAACGTCACCACTAAATTACGTCATAACAGACCTGATAGCAAGGGCATCCGCATTCCCGATGCCCTTGCTTTCGCCGGCTTCATGGCTTATCTTTCCGCCAGAGTAAAATCATACGATATGCCACGGAAATCCCCTGTACACTATATCGCGCCGTCAAGCATCAGCGTCACGGCCAATGCCAACGGCTCTGCCAACGACCTTGCCGTATACATTGCGCGCGGCTGCAAGATAAGGGTGTACTCACCGAGGGCCGGGCTCAACACCACGGGCGGCAACTTCCAGGAATGGACGCTGGCAGGGCGAAACCGCCGGCTGAGGGAAGGCACAAAGCCGTATACCATATATGCCAGGCTTCCGAAGGGGGACAAGAACAGGGGATATCTTGTCTTTGTCCCGAAGAACGGCAGTGCAGAGGCGGGGTGGACGGACAAGTACAACTACGTGACGGCAGACACCGTCAGCGGTCTTACCAGTATATGGGGCGGGACGACCAGTCCCAGCTACTGGTACGTCCGTCTCGGCGACGTCAGCATTCCCGAGAACGGGCAGCGCACGGTGGACATCGACACCGGCATACTGGGCATCGACCAGTTCAACTCGGAATGGGCACTGAACCCCGACTCGCTGCCGCTGCGCATAGAGTTCGGTTGCACCGTCGGCAGCGAGGACGCAGGCCCCACTCCCTATGTCTACTGGGGACAGTCGCTCCTGCTGACAGCCATGCTGAAGGAGGGATGGACGGGAACGGACATCCAGCGCTTCGACCACTGGGAAATCACAAGGGACACGGGCAACGCACAGGCTGACGCCGCATGGTCCGCCGCCGCCAGTGCGGGAGACTTCAGGACAAGCGGTGTCATCGAGCTGCGTCACCATCGTGGTGCAGGAAATACCGACGACTTCAACAGCGCCGTCAATACGACGCTCACCGTCAATGCCATGGAGCGCACTGACGACCCAGAGGCTGGCGGAACGCCTCAGTATGCCGTGCTGAAAGCCGCCTCCATCTGCATCATGGCGGAGACATGGGAAACCTACGGGCTGTCGCTGTCGTCCGACATGATGACCTACAACCCGCAGACGAGTTCGTACAGTCCCACCGGCGGAATCGACGTCAAGGTGCGCGCCACTGACCAGAAGAGCCAGACATTCCTGCTCACCAACAAGCAGGTGAACGACGCGGGACTTGTCGTGGAATATGCCGCCGTCGGCGTTACGCCGGAGACATGGACGGCAGTATCCTTCTCCGGTGCCGATGGTGCCGTCGCCGTCGGCAACATACCGACATCCGCCTTTACACGGGGCGGTCTCAACGTCCGGATGCGGAACGGTGCGGGTTCGGAGCTCTTCCGCACCACCATCGCCTGCCTGCGTGACGGCGAGGACAGCAAGGAGCGCGAGTGGATATTCCTGCGGTCAACGGAGGCGATCACCTTCGGCGACTCCGGTGAGCATGTCAGGCCTGCGCTCATCACGGACGGCGAGGTAGACCCTCCATCAAGCCGCGCCGCTGGCGGCGACACGCCATACGACGACACCCTGGACGGATGGGTCCCCGAGGGATGGTGGGACGAGATGCAGGGGACGGACGAGACGAATTGCTACGAATCCGGATCCTACCGTGACTTCGTGAAGGAGAGCGGCAGCACACCGGCACACTGGGGACCGTTCTCATACCCGAAGATATGGAGCCACTACGGACACGACGGTGATCCGGGCGAGGATGCCATGTACTACGTGGACGACTACGGACGCGCCAGCAGCCGCAACCTTATCGACGGACTTCCAGGTGGATTCGACAACACGACCGGTTGGCAGGCTACGGCACCTGCAGCTACGGACACCTATAAATATATATGGAAGCGGTCGCGGCTTTGCAACCCGAACACGACGCCTCCGTCGTACGGCACGCCGAGCTATGTGTGCCTGACGGGCGACGACGGAAACCCGGGCCACGCCGGCGAGGCCGCCCTTAACGTGGTGGTATCCCCCGCTTCGATGATCGTGGAGCAGGACATCAACGACAAGGATAACATCGCGCATGCCGCCGACAACAACCTCGGGCAGTTCTCCATACAGGTGCTGAAGGGCTCTACGGCTTGCACCATCACGAGCATCACGGCGTCTGCCAGCCGCGTATACATGAGCGAGAGTGCCTCGACGGGCGACTATACGGGCAGCGACTGCCGCACATGGCAGCCAGGAGGCACCATTGCCGACATGTACCTGAAGGGCATCGGAAAGGACAGTCAGGACAGATACTACAGCACAGGCCAGATAACGCTCTCCATCACCTATACCGACCCTGACACGAATACGAGCAAGACCGTCACTGCCATCATCGCAAGGGTGTACGTCAACCTGATCGGCAGCTGGAGCGAGAAGGTGGAGGGAGACATGAAGACGGAGCTGGCGAACAGCTCGCTGTTCAAGATTGACAACGACCCGACATCTGCCACATACGGGCAGGTCATCGAGGAGGAGAACTGGGGCGAGTTCTACCGTTCCAGTACCGAGAACATCTCGAAGCTGACCAGGCAGGTCAGCGACGGCAAGAACCTCATCAAGGAACTGACAAGCGGATGGCAGGACAATAACGGCGTGACTTCTACGGTACACTACGGCGACAATTTTCTGGTCGAGTGCGACAACCCCTCCCTCTTTTCCCCGATTATCACCCTTGAACTCGGGGCAACTTACTGTTTCTCGGCGGAGTTCGACAGTTCACCAATGCAGTCACCGTCCCCTGCTTCCTATGCCCTGGCAGCAGACGGCAGCTATCAGAACAACTCGGCAGCCTTCACCGCAGGACAGCAACGCACGCCATCGTGGACTGACCTGGGTAGCGGACGCTATTACTTCACATTCACGACAGGACGCAGCCTGAGAATGTTCGTGTTCAAGCTGTTGTTCTCGGCAGACAACAAGCTATACCGTCCACAGCTGGAGGAAGGAAGCACACCGACGGAGTTCGCCGCCAGCAGTTATGAGACGTCAAGCCTTGTCAAGCAGACTGCGGACAACATCGACATGTCTATCACTAACAAGCTCGGGGAGACGGGTATCAACATCGACGGAAATAACAGGGAAATCCACCTGCAGGCACAGACAACGCGCATCGACAACGACGTGGTGGTAGGCTCGCTAAGCACAGAGCCTGACAACGACGGTTTCTATACGGAGATCAAGGGCGGCGAAAATAAAGTAGCGAGGAAGGTCGGTGACAGCGACACCATCTATATGCAATGGGGCGCGTTCTCCATTGCCGGCATCTTCTCTAACGTTGCCTCTATGATATTCTATAATAACGGCAATCCCGTGACTGTCATCAATGCCTATGGTATTTTCAATGTGAGCGGGCGCCAATACAATATGACGTCTGCCTACTGGACTACGGAATATTTTTATCACAGGACCGCTCACGGCGAAAGCGGACTTGTTGACGACACAGGTCGTATTACGGCGGAAGAATGGGCTTTTATCAAGGGGCATTACACAATGCCAAACCCGCCTGCAGACATAGACCCAAACGATCCGCCAGTAGCCGACTATTACCTCTTCCATTGTGCTGAGGTGGTACAGGATGGTGTTAAGACAATCCTCGCCGACGGGTATCAGAATTTTTTATACAGCGACAAGGGAAACATCTCGCCGCAGAACATGACTCCCCAGAACGGCACACCGGCTGGTGAGGGCTATTATATCTATTGGAACACGGATGAAGACCTCGGTGTTGTTTCTCCGGTATCAGGATCAAGCGTACACCTGTACCGTGTCCGTGCCGTAAAGATAGAGAGCACTGCTGAGTCAGGTGTGACAGGAAACAGGTTGACTAAGGAAGGATTTGTCTACTACGGCTGTGAAGTCAACACGACTAACTGGTCCTTTACGGACTCCAATGGAAGCGGACGACCAGGTATTACCACTTTTGGAGCCTACATCGACCAATTACCATAACAATCAAAAGAGGACGGCAGACGTTCCTGTTGCTGCCCTTGATTTCTATTTCTTTACCTCGTAAATTGGGGTATAGACAAGATATTAACAAAACTAAAAGATTATGACAGACAACAATGTAACAGTGGATCCTCGCTACCTGAAGTATAACAAGGACGAGGTCGAGGAAATCCTCGATGAAGTAAAGGATACTACGCTGGCAACGGAGGAGGGAGTTCGTAACATCGTGAAGAACTACACTCCTGACGCAGAACCTGAACCCGAGGAGCCATGATTTACCCCGGCACTGACTTGAAGTTCCGCGTGACGACGGAGATTCCTGACTTCCATCTCTCGGAGGACAGCTTCGAGATCGTTGTCAGGGACAAGTACAAACGCGTGGTGGCCCGCTTCACGAAGAACGACTGCTTCTACGACGACCAGGGCCAGTTCTACTTCACGCTCAGCAAGGTGCGCTCGGGATGGTACTACGCCTTCTTCACCGCGCAGCTCGAGGACGAGGACTACGACGACCAGCGGGCACAGTATAACGACGTGCAGCCGCTGTGCATCGTTGGCTACTGCGAGAAGCACGCGCCGCGCCTGCCGGACTGCGACCATGGAGAGCATAAGGTGCATTATGAGCAGGTATGGAGCGTGAACGTCGACGGCGAGGACTACCTGGCCGACTGCTACGGGCGCTACGTCTACACCAGCGACGGCAAGCGCATTCAGTTTACTAACGCAACATCAGAATATGTAGAAGAAATGGGAAAGGTTAAGATGAAGATGACGGGCGAGGAGTTCCTGAAGATATGGGAGCAGCGCGACCCGAACAGTGAAGTGAACACCATTCCGGAGTTGATGGACGTGATGCGTGGCGTTACGGACGAGGAGACCATCCCGGAGAAGATCCAGCAGGAAATTGACGAGAATCAGGAGGAGAACGAAGCTGCTGACAGTGACATCGACGAGATCTTCGACGGCAGTGCCGAGAATCCAGGCGGCGGGTTCACCGACGAAATGCAGGAAGAAGAGGGTGACTGACTTTAATAACATAAAAACGAAAACAACTATGAAGAAGGAAGATAAATTCGAGAAGATTACGATTGACCTCCGCCCCTTCGGCTGGGGCATCCGTGACGTGGACGTCATCTGGCCCGAAGGCCACGACGGCGGCAAGCCAGGACCCGACAGTGTTGGTACTGAAGAGATACTGGACGGTGGCGTACACCAGGAAGACCTCGACCCGGACATCGAGGCCGGAGAGGACGATATCGACAGCATCTTCAACCAGGAAGGTCCCGTCGGCGAGAACCCTAAACCCGTGGTGGTTGAAGAAGGAGACTAACCCACTAAATGTGATTAGATATGAAAAGTATTGAATTGTTTCGCCGCGACGACGGCTTCTATGCCGGTCGCGAGCTGAAGGGCGGCAAGCTGAGTGCCGATGCGCACAAGGTGACTGCCGAAGAGATCATGACGATGTTCACGGAGTTCTTCCAGGACTACTGTGAGGAGAGCGGAAAGGACCAGCTGCTGATGCAAGACGCCAGCGGCCAGCTGTTCGTCACGATGAAGGTTCCTGCTGGCAAGGCAGGAGAGGCAAAGGAATAAAAATCCCTGGCCACACGGAAATAATCTGAATTGCGGGATAACTACCCGCCCCAGATATTTTAGTTCACAAAATGTTTTACCTAAAATTTGTTTACCACTATGGCATTAACAAATCCGACAAAGTACGTTAGCGTACAAAGATTGCAGCGCTTTGAAACCAAGCTCGCTGCCAAGTATCAGACCCAGGCTATCACCGCCATCACAGGTCTGAGTGCAGAAACCGTAGAAGCCGCTCTGGCTGAGTTGCTCGGCAAGATCCAGGCCATCCCGTCTGCCATCATCCCCAAGGGTACCCGCACGTTCTCGCAGCTGGCTCCTTCTACCGACCTCGTCGCCGGTTGTCTGGGCTTCATGTGGAACATCAGCGACGCCTTCACCACGACTGCTGACTTCGCCGAGGGTGCTGGCAAGAGCATCCCTGCAGGAGCCAACATCTACGTGGCAAACGTAGGCACCGCCGCTGAGCCCAGCTACAAGTACGACATCTTCCAGGGTATGTATGACCTCTCAGGTTATGCCTTGAAGAGCGAGATGGCTATCAACGCCGTTGCTGGCGACGACACCAAGAAGGAGATCGTTCTGAAGAGCGGCACTTCCCAGGAGGTTGTTGTGGCTCACCAGGACATCAGCGGCAAGGCTGACAAGGACGACGACGCCGTTACTGGCAACATCGCCAAGTTCGACGCCAGCGGAAATCCCATCGACTCCGGCATCGCAGCCACCGACCTGGCTACCATCGACGCCGACGCCGTGGAGGGCAACTTCGCTGCCTTCGACGCCAACGGCAACCCCGTTGACTCTGGTCACAAGCACAGCGACTACAAGACCAAGCAGACGGCTGTGGCCGACAGCGACGCCACTACCAGCGGCAACGACACGACCTTCGTCGACAGCGTGACACAGGACACCAACGGTGAGATCAGCGTCCACAAGAAGACCGTTCCCAACGTGTCTGCCTCTACCTCCGGCACCGGCGGCACCAACGGTCTGATGCTCGCCACCGACAAGGAGAAGCTCGACGGCCTGCTGGAGTGCTCCGACAACGACATCGACAGTATCTTCGCGTAATCTCTCTACTGGGTCAGCAGGGTTCGACTCCCTGCTGGCTTGCCACCCGAACCGCAAGAGTAATCATAAAGCTCAAAGTTCAAAGTTCAAAGTTTAAAGAAAAAAAGAGATATGGCACTAACAAACGAAACAAAGTACGTGACCGTGCGACGGCTCAATCGGTTCCGTAACAAACTGAGGGCAGAACTGCCGAGTACGACCGTTGCATCCGATGCCACCTGCGAGGCCATCGTCGACGAACTCGTCTGACGCCGTGACATTTGTATAACCAATAAAAAGAAAAGAATATGGCAGATGAATTAGAGAACAACGGCCAGCAGGTGCAGGGCACCAGTGGCCACGAGAGCGAGACCGTCAGCGTCGGCGGCCTGAAAGCCTCGCTGCAGAAACTGAAGACCGACCACATCGACACGAAGTACACGAAGCCGTCAGGCGGCATACCGTCCACGGATATGACCTCGGCGGTGCAGGCATCACTTGGCAAGGCCGACGCAGCAAAGACACTGCTCGACGCCATCGTACCGTCGCAGGCATCGGACCAGAACCAACTCGCCGACAAGAACTTTGTCAACTCGTCGGTTTCGACCGCTACCGCCACCCATCGCGGCACGTTCAACCTCGTCAGCGACCTCTCGCTGACCGTTTCGGCCACGCAGTCGCAGATTGCAGCCGCACTCGGCACGGCCATCTCGACTGCCGACAACAACGACTATGCCTTCGTTCAGGTGCCCACGGCCGACGCATCGCCAACGGAGATTGCCCGCGTGGACCGATACAAGCATAACGGCACGGCATGGGCATTCGAGTACTCCCTGAACAACAGCGGCTACACCGCCGCTCAGTGGGCAGCCGTCAACTCGGGTGTCACCTCAGCACTCGTGGCAGCCTTCTCGGCCAAGTACGACAAGCCGTCCGGTGGCATCCCTAAGACCGACCTCGCCAGCGACGTACAGACTTCCCTCGGCAAGGCCGATGCCGCCGCCCCGCAAAGTACCACCTACACCAAGACCGAGGTCGACCAGAAGTTCGACGAGTTCGCTGGTCCGACCTACGATCCCGCCACGCGGGCCATCATCTTCCCCGCAACGGCGAAGGTGTCATACGACGCCGCCAACCGCGCCGTCGTCTTCGGATAAGCAGTACAAGTATTCACTCATTAATTTATAAGCATTATGGGACAGGAATTTGACATTTTGACAATCGGCGGCGTTCCCATCAACGCCTGCGACGTCGTGGCACGCCAGCGCATCGACGAGCTGGCAGCAGCCAGCGGCGTGACCTACTTCGGCCGCGTGTGGAACCTCCAGAACTCCACGCCCGTGGCCGACCACTACATCGGCAACCTC
>JAEEGL015569793.1_pt1 | contig 15416 bp, 7 predicted proteins | sample 9134231 | NCBI WGS metagenome assembly JAEEGL01 (sample SAMN16246548, study PRJNA631951) | gut metagenome | biome: gut microbiome; feature: rumen; material: fiber-attached | host: Bos | place: Iran: Karaj | collected 2018-10 | reverse complement strand
GGGAGCAGTGCTCGGAAGACACGTTCGGTTTTATTCTCCTGCAGCAGGACGACATCGCGATTGGAGTGCGGTTTACCAGATAACTCGTCCGTCTTTTGAATCGTCACTCGGACGGACAGGTCATTTTCGTCGTCGGGGTTCGCAACAATCACGAGTGTCGCGCCGTCTTTCGTGCGGCATGCAATCAGGCGTCCTGAAGAGATGCTGATTCCTGTCTGGGAGAATGTTCTCATCAGTTCGCCGACAGCGGTCTCCATCAGGATGCTGATGCCGTTGCGTCCGTAGCCGACCTTCTGGCGCAGCCTGTCTTCACGCACAAGATGCGGCGGCACGTTGAAGAAGGCTGCCGAGGCATTGCGGTTGTGCTTGACAGTCAGCACTGGAATCTCTGCGTCGAGCAGGATTTCAGCGCCGTCGGCAAGATAACTGCCTTTGCAGCGTGGGTCGTCGCAGTATTCGCTCATTCCTGCGCAGAAGCCGCCTGTCGGGGTGACTTTGGTGATATTCTTCATGGCGCCAGTGTTTTTAACTCCGAACAAATCTTCGAGTCCATCCACATTTTCATTGCCGACCAGATTGACTCCCGCCTCGTGCAGTTTGCGGATTTGCCTCAATGCCTTTTGGGACATGCCTTTCAATGGCGGCAGCACCAGTGTATCGACCTGTTCTGGGGACAGTTTTCCGAGATTGTCGTCGAACAGCTGGAAGCCTGCGCAAACGCCCGCCTTCAACGCGCATTCATAGATGTACGGAACATCTTCAGTGGCCGTTTTCCTAGTGTCGATGAACCAATTCAGAATCACTTCGGTCATGACTTCCCGTTGTGCACGGCGTGACGCTTCGCTGGAGACGTATGCGGCCGAACGCATTGGTCGGTCCGCGGGATGTTCCAGAACATACGGCCATATTCTCAGTATTGCCTCAAACCATCTTTGGGTGAATTTGCACGCCTGAAAACCGCATTTATCCCAGAAATGGAACCCATCCTCCATAAGATGCCCTGATGCGAAGGCGAAATTGGCGATCTGCCGCGTCAAGGTCTTTTCAGAGCGTTCCTTCCGACTGATTCCGAACGGCGGATGCGCGTAGAAAACCGCTCCGTCCGGGCAACCCTGCTTGAGTTTGCCGTCAGTATAGATTTCTGGATAAATGCGGCTGCCTGGAAGAACCATCAGGCTGGATGTCAATTGGTAGAGGCCTCGTTCAAAACCGTATCCGCATGAGATGGGGTAATCCTCATACTGCCAGAATCCAGTGATGTCGGAAGGGTACTGTTCTTTGCAAGTCCACCGTAGGGCTTCCGGACCTTTGAGGTGGGCTGCGTAAATATGGAACGGCCCGTATAGCGAGAGCCTCAGTTTCGGATTGACCTTCTGAAGCTTTTTCATCAGGCTGTGCGCGATTTTTCCGACTTCTTCATTGACGTAATCCAGCCATTCCTCCCAGTATTTTTCTAGAAACTTCCTGGTGGTCTCCACGGGAAGGATTTGTTTCTCTTTGAGCATCTTGCGCATCGAATCCAAATCGAAGTCTTTGTCGTTGCGCACGCTAAGGAAGTCAATCAGCATTTCAAGCCGTTTCCCTTGATAGCTGCTTCCCCAAGTAAGATTTTGGCTTGGAATGAGTTCGTTTACGTTGACGTAATCGGCTTCCGCTATGATGTCCATATTGCCTTCGATCGACCAGTCGTCAAGGCAGCGGCTTCCGATCCATGCGAAGTTTTGCCGTCCGTAGGCTCTAATTGTGGGATAGACGTGGTATTTCCGCGCCGCAGGCGGCAGGAAGTTGGCGCAGGAAATGTAATGGCCGTTGTTCATCTGGGTGTTTTTCCATGGATCGAACGCATCTGTCATCAGTCCTCTGGTTTCTGTGCGCGAATCGTAGAGGTATGGCAAGCCAGAGAGAAGCGGCGGTGGCGGACTGCCTGCCTTGCGGCTTATGACTTCAAAGGCGCAGTAGTCTTCCAGCGGTTCCGTGCTCGAATCGATGCTTCGGACACGCAGGTGGTGCACGCCGCAGGGGACGTTTTTCAGTTCCTCCACGCTCAATTCAATCTGGTTCAGCGAGCGGACTCCTAGTCGGACGGCGCTGTTTTTCATTTTGTATTTCAGGGAGCGCACTTTCCGCAGGAAGGCGTCTTCAAGCAGCACTTCAAAGAGCGACGGCAGTTCTCCCGCAGCGGTGAGCGTTATCTTGAAGCGAATGGCCTCTTTCTCCATGAAATAGTGGTTCTTCTGCGCAAATGTCACCGCCATGGCATGGCGTGGATCGGTTTTCGGCAGCTTTTTGATGATATCCTTGTCGGCTTGGGATTGGAAACTAATCAGCGGTGCGGACTTCTCCTCGGCCGATGCGCCTGAATACAGGATTCTCCCCTTTGGCGTGAAAACCGTTTCCGCGTTCTCCATTTCCAAATCAGGCAGCGTGTTGTGGTGGTAATTCTCGAAACCGACGGCAAGGTTGAATTGGCAGTCGGGCTTCATGAAACGCACTTTTCGTTGAAACGGCCAGTCTGGCTTTTCGTAAATGATCATGTAGAGGTATTTGGGCGCATGGCCAGGAGGTGTCAGCACCAGCGTCCTGCCGTAAACCACATGCTTTTCGGTTCTGCCAGCGGTCATGACCTTCAGATAGGGGCGTGTCAGAAGGTCGGCGCGGATGCAGTGGTAATTCCCTTCGCCGATTGCGGTCTCCGCCACTCCGCCGTGGAATGAGAGGTCGGCGTCGAGGCAGTTTCCGTAATCGGTCAGCGTCACATCGCAGAAAATCGGATACCACGTGGGCGCATCTGGCATCGGAACGGTGAATGAAACGGTTTTTGCTTTATCTTCAGCCAGTTCACCGTCGATTTCCAGACGTGTGATTTTCAGCACATCCCAGAAATGCTCGCGCGCGAAAGCGATTGTTCCGCTTCCCTTTGTGATCTTGAAACGGAATTCCTCTTGATTGTAAACAGTGGCTTTTAGCGAATTGCCTTTGATGGACAGTTCAAAATCCATGGCCTGCCCGTATTTTGTTTTGTCAGCTGGAATGCTCCTTGTTTCCTTGGCGACAAAGTTGTTCCGTTCCGTCGTTCCGTATTCAACGGTGAAATCGCCGCTGCCGTAAGGATTCATAAAACGGACATATTGGCCTCGCCCGCTGAGGGTGTCGTAGCGGAAGCATACGGCAAAACCGAACTGCTCGGCGGCGGCATAATTGATTTTTACGCTGAAGCGTACGCGGCAATCTTCCGTGTCTGGAGTCACTGGAATGAATTTGTTGCCTGCGGAGAGCAGTTCCACGCAATGGTCGCCGCATTGGATTGCGGGCACCTGGGGCATGTCGGTATTCTGCTCTACAATCCAACCGCCAGGCAGACCGTCGGTTTCCGTGTCAAATGTTTCACGATAGAGCGGAATCAGATTGTTCTTCTTTTGGGTCATTGGATTGTCCTTTTTGCATGATGGCAATACAGGTAATACTCTAATCTCTGTTTCAAACTTTTCAACTTGTTTTCCCGATATCCTTTTGACGGAACCACAAATGCAGGAAGGGCAGGGCCACCGTACGCCATGCTGGTTGTCAAGTCGTTGGGGCATGGATTTGTCATTTTGGGCGCTTTTCTATAACGAACCTGCTTGAAAGGCTTGTAAAAACACTTACATTAACGAAATATGACACTAATAATGAGTTTGTGGAAAAGGTGCATTTAAGGAGACAACTGAAATGAAATTGGAATCACTCCGTTTGAGGAATTTTCGTGCGTTCAAGGACGCGACGATGACTCATATTCCCAATTTCTGCATTGTCGTAGGAGCAAATGGAACAGGGAAAAGCACTATATTCAGTGCTTTCGATTTTCTCAAGAATGCAATGTCCGGCAATGTCAATTCAGCGTTGGCTAAATTAGGCGGAAACCGCGGCATCACCGAAGTGCGAAGCCGTAACACATCCGGACCGATGGAATTGGAAATCAAGTTCCGAAAGGATGCCAAAAGTCCATTGGCGACTTATTTTCTGCAAATTGACGAACGTAATGGCAAAGCATACGTGGCACGTGAAACACTGAAATACCGCCGTGGAAGTAAAGGACAACCATGGCTTTTTCTGGATTTCGCCGACGGCAAAGGAAGCGCTGTAACAAATGAGTTGTCTGTATTGGACAGGGACTTTGACGAGAAAGACCTAAAACGAAATCAACAGACTCTGAAATCCAATGACATTCTGGCAGTGAAGGGACTTGCACAGTTTGAAAACTTTCCAGTTGCCGTTGCTTTGGGGAATATGATTGAAAACTGGCATGTTTCCGATTTCCAAATCGACAGGATGCGTCCTGAACAAGATGTCGGATACGCTGAACATCTGTCGAAAAAAGGTGAAAACCTGTCTCTTGTATTGGAGTATCTCTACAATAATCATCGTGTTGTTTTTGACCATATTCTCAAGCAGTTGAGTCATCGCATCCCTGGGTTGTCAAGCATAGAATCCAAGACTACAGAAGAAGGACGCGTGCTTTTGAAGTTCAAAGACGGGGCTTTTGAAGACCCGTTTCTGGCGCGTTATGTATCAGACGGCACGATTAAGATGCTGACTTATCTTGTTTTGCTGAATGATCCTTCGCCATATCCTCTTCTGTGCGTTGAGGAACCTGAAAATCAGTTGTATCCGTCTTTACTTGAAGAACTTGCAGAGGAGTTTAGAAATTATGCGAACAAAGGTGGACAGGTTCTTGTCACCACTCATTCGCCTGATTTCCTAAATGCGGCTCAAGTGGATGAGGTTTTCTGGCTTGTGAAGAAGAACGGATATACGGAAATCAAGCGCGCCGCCGATGACAAGCAGATTGTGGCTTATATGGATGATGGAGACAAAATGGGGTATCTTTGGAGCCAGGGGCTTTTTGATGGAGTGAATCCATGATACGAAATCTGGTTTTTCTTTTGGAAGAGCCTTCGGCAAAAGCGCTGCTGAATGGTATTATCCCTAGGCTTATCCCGTCAGGTATTGAGGTCACATATCTGGTTTTTCATGGGAAACAAGATTTGGACAACAATGTCGAGCGGAAAATCCGCTTATGGCAAAAGCCTGATTCTGCATTTATCATAATACGTGACCAGGATAGTTCTGTATGTACTGACGTCAAGCAAGAATTGATTGATAAATGTGACCATGCAGGTAAAAGCAATACGCTGGTTCGCATTGCATGTCACGAATTGGAGAGTTTCTATCTTGGTGATTTGGAGGCTGTCGGTCACGTTTATCAAATAAAGGTTCCATCCCAGAATAACAGGAAATACAGAGAACCAGACAATTTGGCGAATGCTGCGGAAGAACTATTCAAGATCACTAAAAAACAATATCAGAAAATTGATGGTTCAAGACGGATTGCGCCATTGCTTAAGACCGATGGTTCAAATCGTTCCCATAGTTTCAATGTGCACTGTGATGGAATAAGAAAAGTCGTAACTCAATGGTGATTCGCTCATTATGACAATCTCTAAAGAGCATTTGAGGTGAATCGGACACTATGCAAAGAACGCATTGACATGGAACGGCTGAGAAGAAAAGAGGCAGAATTATGACCAAGAGCAAAATGTGGATTGTCGTATCGCTGTTCCTGCTCATTTCAGGAGCGAAATGTCTGGCGGCTTTTTTCAAGACTCAGACCATTCAAGAGAAGACATCGCACGACGATCTGACGTTTGCAGTCACATTCGACAATCGCGGCACCAAGGCGGAAAAGGCGGCTGGAAGCCCTGTCTCTTCTTTGCCAGGGCTTGACATGGGATTGCGTGGCACCGTTGGATTTGACAATCAACAGGGCTTCGAGCCAATCGGTGATGAGGAACTTTTTTACTCAGCCGAGAAGAATATCTCCCCAAGGGAAGGAACAGTATCCCTCTGGATAGCAGCAGGAAACTACAACCCCGCAGAGGAATTGACAAATGGAAAGGCAAGAGGGAACATCGCCTTGTTCGAGGCTGTATTTCGGCGCAACGATGACCATTTGCTTTTCAGGCTCTACGAATTCAAGGACAAGGTTTATTTTGACATCTGGGCAAAAGACTTCCAATATCCCTCGCCGCCGATTGTCGCAGGCAGGAATTCGCTGCGTCAAAAGCAATGGCATCAGATAACCATGACGTGGACGCCAGAGAAATGCAGCCTCTATCTGAATGGTGAAATGACGCACTCCCTTCCCATTGATGGAGAACTCGGTGATAAAATGAAGGCGGAATGGGACATGGCAAAATCGCATTTTGGAATTCCATTGACTGCCTGGGGGGAACGCCGCGCCTACAGTGTGCTGTTCGATGACATGAAGGTCTATGGACGAGCATTGAACAAGACGGAAATCCTGCGGATGTTTGCTGAAGTTGACACGGCGCCAGGCAAGAAGGAGGCCGCGCTGCTGAATCTGGCGCTGCATGGAGTCGATCGCAGAGTTGATACCCTCGAACTGGAACTTGACATGTTTTCACTTCCCGCGAAATATGCCTCCCAACTGCAGAAAGGGGGGCTTGCTCTCCAATATACATTGACTGGACCGCATGGATTCAACAAGACTGGCAGAATCACTGCCCGCAAGAAACGGGAAAATCTGCAATTGAAAGGAATAGACAAACCTGGTGAATATACCGCTTCCGTTTCGATAGAGGATGGATCGGATTTGATTCCTGCTGGGAGCGCATCAATTGAACGGCCTGACCTTTCCTTCATGGGCAACAAAATAGGCATCACGGACAATGTCCCCGAACCATTCACGCCGCTGAATATGGAAAACGGAATAGTCAAACTCTGGAACCGAGAATACCACTTCGGCAATTCCCCGTTCCCTGAACGAATTCTGCTCGACGGCAGTGACTTGCTGACACAACCGCCGCGCCTTGTCATCGAACTAGCCAAAGGCAAACCAGAAACGTTGACATTCACGGAAACGTCGCGGAAACACAATCTGCGTGAGGCCGTGTTTGAAGGCGCAGGCAGCTTCGGCCCGGAAAAACGTTACACTGTCAAATATCGCACTGCAGTTGAATACGATGGAATGATTCGTATTGACTGGAGCATCCACGGAAGGCCGACAATAAGCGGAATGAGGCTTGAGTATCAGCAGGACACCAAGTTCACGCAGTTTCTGATGACTCCGCTGCTTCAGAATAAGACGCCATTCTCATTCCCGTACAGCAAAAAGACTTGGGGAATTCCGCACATCATCTGGATGGTCACGGAAAAACTTGGAGGAATGGCCTACACTGTCGAAAACGATGCCAACTGGATTTACAAGGACAAAGAGGCTCTCTTCAGTGCTGACCGAAACTCAGGCATAGTCTCGGTGACAATGATTTCCAGCCAAGTCCAACTTCCCGAAGACACGCCTTACCACGCTCTTTTCACGGTCACTCCGACAAGGCCATGCCATCCTTTGTCGCATCTGATCCGCCTTGCAAACAGTGAGCATTATACCGATTGCGGAAAAAAACTGAGCAGCGCCCCACTGCATCAAGGCCTCTCGTATGACTTTGACGAGACATGGTATGCAGACCAATTCGATGCTTCGGACGAGGACGGCTCAAGGCTGCTTTACGGGATGGCGGACTCTGTTTCCACTCTGGACAAGGTGGGTTGCTTCTTCGCACGTGACTATGAAGTCCCAGGCGCATTCGCATATACTTTCGATGAACCCAAATATGATCCTGCCGCAAAAACAATCAGCAAAACCAAAAGCAACAGCCTGGCCGCCTGCAGCGCAACTTCCGCTCCTGATTATCTTCTCTACAATCAGCACAGGCTCCTCAACGGCAGATTCAGGCATAAGATTTGGGGGATCTATTATGACCTCTGCGGAAACGACCCATGTTCCAATCCATATCATGGATGCGGTTTCACGGACAAGTTCGGGCGTGAAATCGCAACGAGGCCGCTGCTTCACAAGCGCAAACTCTTTGAACGTACGCTTGTCATGCTCCGCGAGCAAGGCAAGATTTTGTTCCTGCACAGCCAAAGGGAATTCAATCCTTTCATGCACGGCTTCGGGGATTACTGGTATCCAGGTGAAGAGAACAATGGCCTCATGCAGAACAACCTGAACTGCTACTGCGATGATATTCAGGACTCGAACTGGCAGAGTGAATACAACACAGACGTTCTGGGAGTGAATGTGGTCTTTCTCGGTGCAAGTGACGCCTGGCGAAAGGAGATTGCGGAGCAGTTGATTGGGCAGTGCCTGCTCCACAACATCGAATTTGGCTCGGCATGGATGCCAGGCGATGTGTTATACAAGGTATGGAATCTCTGTGAAAAGTATGAGACGGACACGGCGGCGTTTTTCCGTTATGACAAGCAGCGCGATGTCCTTTCCACCAATCAGGATTTGAAGATATCCTACTACAAGCAGCGGAATGGACGGCAGTTCCTGTTCATTCTGATGAACAGAAAGCCATTCAATGTCGCTTCTGACGTGGATTTCTCAAGGCTGGGCATCTTGAATGCCTCTGCCAAGGATGTCTATCGGGATACTGAATTCCAAATCGTCAATGGCAAACTGCATCTTGACGTTAAGCCATACTCATTTATGATGCTGGCAGTCCCGCCTTTGGCATTCTATCCTTTCAAGGACAATGGTTCCCTGCCAATTGGACGCTGGAAACCAAAGGAGTCCGCACTCGCGTTTCACAATTCCCCTCGTGGCTTGAAGGCAGGGCGCACATACACCCTCGTCGCCACTACTGGCGCGGACAACACTGGATGCTTCACGCTGAATCCAAATGCCGCTCCAGGAAGAACTTATACCTTTCGATTGAAGGTCAAAGGCGAAGGCCTCAATCCTGAAGCACAGGCACACATCTTGGTTTTGGCTCAATCGGCCCAACAGTCCATAGGCCTGGTTCCTGGCGCAGAACTCAAAGAAGTACCGAAAGCTGAATGGCGGGAGTGCGTTGTCTCTGGCAGAATACCTACAGGGCCAATCTGGGACGATACAATCAAAGTGCAATTTACAATGTCTGCGCTCAACCTGAAACAAGGCAGGATGCTCTTCAAGGACATAGTAATTGAAGAAGAATAAAGAAGCATAGAGGATTACAATTCATTATTCAAATTGGCTAGGGAGATAAATATGTCAGATTCTGTGTTCAAACGAGTTGGCGCCGTCAACTGGGACTGCAGCATGCCGTCCGAAACAACCTTTTTCGGCCACTATGCAGCGCAGTCCCTTTCACCAAGGGAGTTCCGCGACAGGACGCCGTTCTATGCAATCGAGACCGCTCCAGACAAAATCGTCTATCGCGAACGGTCGGTGGAGGACTACGAAATTGAATTGCGGCATGCCATCGCGGCTGGCATCGACTACTTTGCATACTGCTGGTATGACCGCAGGCCGCACAACGACCATCTTGTGAACGGGCAGTCCAACTGCGTAGATGCCAAAGTCTTCGAACTTGTGGACGCGCGCCTCAAACACGTCTCAAGCCCTCTGCGCGACCAAATCGGACTCTGCGCAATCCTCATCACCTTGCATCCCTACAGCGACGAGGAGCTCGAAGACCTTGTCAATACTATGAAGCAGCCTTTCTACGAGAGCATCGATGGCAGGCCGCTCGTATATCTGTTTAATTCCTCTGTCTGGAAGGATTTGCTACTGCGACTTCGTTCACGCTGCGCGAAAGCGGGCGTGCCAGAACCGTTCGCGGTGCTGATGGCGAACAATGCGGAGCCTGAAGACGCAATCGAATTGCAGGGCCTCTGTTCCTATGCTGGCTCACCTGGGCATGCGCGAACATGGGATGAGTTTTTCGAACAGGAGATGTCCAGCAACGAGCTTCGAGCACAAAGCGGACTGCCTGTGATTCCGCATTTCTCAATGGGCTGGAACCCATCGCCGCGAATCAGCCATCCAGTGCCATGGTGCACCTATCCACAGGGAGACTATGCGCCGCCCGCCACAGAAGCGCAGCTGTTGGCTGCCGCAGACCGCCTCAAGGCATGGGTGGAGGAACGCCGCGACATTTGCACGACAGGGCATGTCCTGACGTTCGCATGGAATGAATTCGAGGAGGGTGGTTGGATTTGCCCCACATTAGGGCCGTCTCCAACCATGCCCGACACACGCTACCGCGATGCCTTCGCAAAGATTGCAGGCGCATGGAAGGCATGACGGTTTGCCATGGCATGCGTGATGTTTTCGGCGTTTGCCATGCGCCAAAAGATACCGAGTTCCTACTCCTTCGGTCTGCTGAACTCCTGCACCATTTTGCCGAACTCCTCAAGAAAGGCGTATTTATTTCGCCATGACGTGTAGATGATGCCTGTGCAGTTATGCGTGTGGTTGCAGGTTTCAAGCCATTCGCGGCTCGTCGCGAGGCTGTCGGCGTCATAGTATGCCGCCGCCTGTGTCCTGAAACCGAGCTTTTCGAAGAATGGCATGCTCTGCTCGCGCTTTTTGTGGTGCCAGCAGCTGATTATCAGATCCTTTGGAATATAATTCCATGAGCCCTCGAAAGTCCCCTTGCAGTTGAAGTAGTTGTCATGGGCGTTGTGGACGGGATCCAGCATGTCGGACCACGCATAGATTTCAGCGTCGGGACGAACCTCCCTGATGATTTGGCATTGTCTTGTGATGCAGTCGCCGAGGATGTGCGCCATGTCCGTATGGCGTGCCTCGCATGCGGCGCATGTGCCGCCCGACCTGATCTCGTCCATGCTCAGGAACCACTTGCGCGGGTTAATGGCTTCGATAATATGCTTTGCCGAATCGCGGAATGCATCATAAAGGAGTGGTTCGGACATGCATGGCGAGTATTGGCCTTTCCCACTCTTGGCGGGCTGGTAGAAACTGACTAGCAGTTCGTCGCCGTCTTTAATCCGCGAATCTTCTGGCAGGTTCAGAACAAGACTCTCCTTTGGCGAATCGGAGAGCTGTTTCAAGCCATCGACGTTGGCGTAGTCGCGTCCCTCGGCATAGAGTTCGCCGTTCTTGGCGTTTTTCACGGTGAATGGCGCGCCGTCGCGTCGGATGACGTCGGAAATGGCGTCCTCCTCCAGGGAAATGTCGTCGATCCAGAGAGTTCCCTTTCCGCCGCCCCAGATTCCAATGTAAAGATATCCCTCTGCTTCGTCGCCATTTGAGAAGAGCATGGTGTATTCCGTCCAATCCTGCGTCGGCTTGATGTCGGGGTTGATGAATGCCAGATGCTTCCCCTTCTTGCTATAGAACTGAAGGCTGAAGCTGCCCTTGGCAGGCGCAAGCCCTTCGGTTCTTGCGAAGACCTTCATGCGATAGCGCCTGTACGGCGTCAGCTTCAAGTTCAGGCAAATGCGTCCATGGCCATGTTTGTCCGCCGTGAAATTCGCCAATCGGACGGAGCATTTGCCGCCGTGGGCGACAGCCGTGTCGGCGAACGACCTTTCTCCAGGAGCGTCGATCCATCCATTCAATGGGAACATGTCGCCGTCGTGCCTTTCAAAGTCGCCGTTTTCGAGCGGGAAAGCCGCTTTCTGCTGGGAATACGCCTTGCCGTTCTTGGCGATGTAGGGGATGTCCCTGCATGGGATGCCCTCCACCAGATTCGGATTGTGGCCAAGCATGGTGCCGTAGCCGACCGACCAGATGATGGGAATGATTTCCACGCCGTTTGCCTCGCACGTCCGCTTCAACTGCGCGAGACGCGCCTTCCTGTCAGGCATCCATTTGCCGTAGTACTCCACGCCGCAGGCGAAGAGCATGCCGTTCAAGTTCGCCTTGCCAGCCGTCTGCACAAGCGCCTCCACATCAGCAAGCTCCTTGTCGTTGTTCAGTCCGCGCGACACATAAAACCAACGGTCCTCATACTGCCCGCCCAAAAGCGACATCGCGGCCAGTATCACAAACAGCATCATAAATCTTGTCTTCATGGCATTGCTCCTTGGCGGCAAGTCCTAGTACTTAATTGTTAAAATTCATGGCAGTCTGCATTGTTCTTTTGGGCAGTTTTTCCGTGAATGGCTCCTTGCATACGAGGGTATGCGCGTCGCCATTCGCAAAAAAACATCTCCAAAACTCCAACGCATCATTGCCACGTATTTTCCCAATTAAGTCCTCGCCGCGTTGTCTCCAAATTATCCGTTACCTTGCATATATGCAAAAAACGCTTGGCGTATATGGCATATTTGCATGAGTCGGTTTGAAATGGCGTGCGGCGGGCTGTATTGTATTCCATTGTTAATAATAATGTATAACAGTCGAAGGAATAATGTTATGAAATCTCTGGACAACCCTGGCGGCGCGGCCTTCTATAGCGCCATGACTGCTGCAATCAAGCCGATTGCATCTATTCAATCCAAGACCAAGAAACAGTACAACGAAGTAGATGTCGCCTCGATTCATATATGCTATGATGACGGTGACATTCGTGTGTTGACGGCAATTGAAGAACTTCTCAATGCCACTACAAGGTTCTCTGCGTACTCGCATGATGTTCATTTGACGATAGACGTGGGAAAATTGCCTGGCCGCTCATGCCGGCACAGGCTCTCCATCGGAACAGACGGCATTGCAATCGAATCCGACACGCCTTACGGCGCGGCGCGCGCCATACGCCGCATTGTCTCACGCCTTGCCTTCCGCCGCGCTCCATTCCTGAAGATTGGCGAATGGAACGACAAGGGCACGATCGACCCTGCGCTCACGCATCTTGCATTCAAGCCAGACAACCAGCATTCGCTTGACTGGCCAAAGCCGTACCATGAGAACTACCTTCGCAGAATCGCCGCCGCAGGATACACTGGATTCCATCTAAACGTCAATCTGCCGCTCTTCTGCCATTCGGAACTTCTGCCCGAAATGAATGGAAACGAGTATGAAAAGAATCTGGAGGATTTGCGGAAAATCGTCGCGCAGGCGGACAGATTCGGCCTTGGAGTGTATCTTTCGCTATATCTTGAGGCTATTCCAGGCGGCCATCCTGTCTTCAAGAACCATCCAGAACTTCGTGGCAGCCGCTTTGTCACGGCGGAGAACATGTACATACTCTGCTCGTCCATGCCTCTTACAAGGCAGTTCTATGCGGAGCAGATGCAGAATCTTCTGACGGACGTGCCTGGACTCGCTGGCATTGTCGCCATCTGCGGATGCGAAGGATGGCTCCACTGCCACACGGCAAACTTGCCTAATTCATGTCCGAACTGCGAGGGAAAGGACACCGAGGCGGAGACGGCGGCGACGTTCAACGCGATGGCCGCAGCAGTGAAGGCGACGGACCCATGCGCTAAATTCGTGGTATGGACATACGGCATTTTCGCATGGACTGACATCCGCGCGGAGAAGTTCATCTCCCATCTCTCAAAGGACTGCACGCTGATGGCGAATTTCGACACTGGCGACGATTTCCAGATTGGAGGCGCTTCTAGCACTTATTTCGACTATTCGCTTTCGTGCGTTGGCCCCTCCACTCCCTTCCTTGCACAGAAACGCGCGGCGGAGGCGCGTGGAATAGAGCTCTGGGCCAAGATTGAAAGCGGCGCGCCGCTGGAATACTGCTCGCTGCAATATGTTCCTGCAATGCAGAGGTGGGAGCGGAAATATGCCGCTGCCATCGCAAATGCGAGCGGCAGCATGATGGCATGGAAGTTTTTGGGCTATAACGGCGGTCTCGCACAGGAACTGGCGGGACTCTTCGCGATGGGGGAGGGCGACGGCGCCATTGACAGGCTCGCAATACGCGAGTTCGGGAAAAACGCCGAAAAGGCGAAGGCCGCGTGGCGGGAGTTCGACCGCGCAATGAACTCACACCCCTTCTCGAACCAGAGCGCAGGCTACTTCATGGGACCGTTCTTCATCGGCCCTGCACAGCCGCTGTTCATGCGGCAACCGAGAGAGGTGCCTGACATTTTCATGAACGAGTGGGCGAACCGACCTGTATGGATGACGGACCTTGTCTTCGTGGAGCCTTTCGGCGTCACGATCTTCCGCAGCGCCTTGCGCAAAATGGAGGCGCACATGGCGAGGGCATGCGAACTTCTGCATGGACTCGACTGCCACCACGCGGACATCTGCCGCATGTTCCTCTGCTTCATCAGGACGGCTCAGAACATGGTTGACTTCTATGCTGAACGCGAGAAGTTCCACTTGCTGCCCTATACGCCGCAGAAGGCTTCGGAGATGCTTGCCGACATGCGTGAAATCGCCAAACGGGAGCTTGCCAACGCAGAGGAGGCTTTGGAACTGCTCAGAAGGCATCCGTTCATGGCGACATCGTACATCTATCGCCCTGGAATCACAGAGAATATGCTGCTCTGGAAGATTGAACACACAAGGCGTCTCATCGAGCACGACATACCGTTCAGCAACTACTGCATACGCTTCTCAAGAAACCGCCGCCCAGAACTGCTCTGAGCGGCAGGTTTCCGTGACAACTCTGGAGGGGTGGCGGTCAGCAGAGTTCCACAGGGAACTCAGGGAAGCTTTCCACGGCCATTTCCGTGCCTTCGGGATGCTTCACGCAAAGGTGCACGGTTCCCTTCTCGTCGAGTTTCCATGAGACGGAGATGTCGCCGCACGGCGTCGGGACGGTCCCGCTGGCATGCGTGAGCCTGCCTGGATACGGGCGCACGCGGAACTTGCGGAAACCTGCCTCAAGCGGCTCCACTCCAAGGACATAGCGATGGCAGTAGAAGACGGGGAGGCTGCTCCATGCGTGGTTGAGGCTGCCTGCGTAGTAGAACGCGTCGCCGCCGTTGTCGGTCTCCCAGAAGGAGGTTGCGCCGCGGTCGAGCATATTGCCGAACTGGTCATGGACCATCGCCTCCATCGTCTTTCGAGCCTCTGGAGTGGTTTCCATCCACGCGCGGAGGACGAACGTCATCGCGCTGAACGAGACAGGCCCGAGCGATGAGTCGAGCTATGCCTTGAAGAGCCCGCCGCAACCCTTCGGCAGGATGCCGTTGAGCAACATTAGCGCCTGCGTGTGAAGATGCTTCAGATCGGACGACGGCAGCGTCCTGAAGTATCCGCTCTTGTCGTCGTAGAAGTTGCGCAGGATGGCGGCCTGCAACGCGTTGGCCTCCTTTTCGAACTTTCCGCCCAACATCGCGTTGGCGCTCTTGAGCGTCTCGAGCAGATATGCGCTGTAAAGGGCGTGGAACGGCTCGTAGCCGTCCGTGTTGCGGATGGTGCCAGCAAGCCCCTTCACCCACTCGAAGAAGAGCCAAATCTTGTCGTCCTTCGACTGTTTGTAGAGGCCAGTGGATTCGTCGTAACGAGACAGCGCGGATTCTATTACCTTATATATAGTGTCGCTGTTGCGCTCCACGACGGACTTGTCGCCGCTGTGCAGATAGAGTTCGTAGATTTCGGAGACCCACACCAGCGAGAACGACTCAATCGCCAGATCGTGCTCGCGAGGGGCGGTTATGGCGATCTGTCCGTCGCCCATGTAGTTGTCGCCGAGCATCGTGAAGTT
>JAEEGL013446345.1_pt1 | contig 15416 bp, 10 predicted proteins | sample 9134231 | NCBI WGS metagenome assembly JAEEGL01 (sample SAMN16246548, study PRJNA631951) | gut metagenome | biome: gut microbiome; feature: rumen; material: fiber-attached | host: Bos | place: Iran: Karaj | collected 2018-10 | reverse complement strand
TTGCAAATTTGTCTGCAAAGTTACGAATTATTTTTTATTTTTTTATTCTTTTATTTTTTTATTCTTCTATTCTTTCGTACCTTTGTAGCCAAATATGCAGTTAAAACTATGAAGCTTCCTAAGATATTCCACCGCAAGCACTCCATGGGCCGCAGGCTGACAACACGTGTCATCCTGACCATGACGATTGTCTTCACCCTGATTCTGGCCGTCGTCTTCTTCTTGATGTGGGCAGTGGGAGTGGCTGGTGTCATCGCTTATAACAAGAGCATCATGGAGACCTCGAACGAGAAAATCAACAATATCTTCTCGGCTGTAGAGGTGGCTGTCAGCAATAACATTCCGGAGGTAGAAGTGAATATCGGCAACGAGAAGCACTTGTATGACGCACAGGAGAACCTGTTGAAACTGAACCCGAACATCGTCGGGGCCGCCATTGCGTATAATCCTCAATTTGAGCCCAAGAAAGGCCACCCCTTTGCTCCTTTTGCCTATCGTGACAGCATGGGTATACAGACCAAGCAGCTGAACGGCGAGGACTACGACTACCTGCACCAAGACTGGTATGAGGAGCCCATCAAGAAGAAGGCGGGAGTATGGTCGGAGCCTTATATTGACGAGGGCGGCGGCGAGATTCCCATGATTACTTACGCACAGCCCGTCCTGAACCGGCACGGAGAGCCTTATGCCGTGCAGACGGCAGACATCTCGCTGGGCTGGTTGGAACGACTGGTAAAGGAGCTGGACAGCACATTTATCGAGAGAAGCTTCTTCTACTATAAAGACGAATCGGAGGACAGCACAGAAAGAGTTCAAAGCTTTAGCTTTATTCTGACCGACCAGGGACACTTCGCCGCCCACTCGAACGAGCGTATCCCATTCAGCACAACCATTCAGGAATACCTGAAAGACTTTGGCGTCAAGAATGTTGAGAAAGTGGCAAAAAAAATCATGTCGAATAAGGCACATTATAAGGCAATCAGGGATAAACAGCGACATGTCTACATCCTGTTCTATGCTCCCATCACTCATACCGGATGGACCATTGCTACGGCAGTTCCTCTAAGCGGTCTGCTGATTCCCATGAGTGCCTTCATCGGATTCTGCGTATTCCTGATGCTGGTAGGATTGGGTATTGTGGGACTGGTGTGCCGCATCACCATCCGCCGCATCACCCGACCCCTGACGCTCTTTGCCAATTCAGCCGACGAGATAGCCCAAGGTAACCTGCTGGCAGAACTGCCCATCATCAAGACCAAGGATGAGATGCTGCAGTTGCGCAACTCCTTCGAGACCATGCAGACGTCACTGCTTCACCAGATAGAACAGGTAAAAACCGTCAATGCGGAGAAGGGACGCATGGAGAGCGAACTGCAGATTGCGCGCAACATTCAGATGTCGATGCTGCCGAAGAACTACCCGCCCTTCCCCGAACGACATGACATTGACCTCTACAGTCAGCTGACGCCGGCCCGAGAAGTGGGCGGCGACCTGTACGACTACTTCATCCGCGACGAGAAATTGTTCTTCTGTATCGGCGACGTCAGCGGAAAGGGTATCCCTGCCTCGCTGCTGATGTGTGTCACGCGTTCGCTGTTCCGCAACATTGCCAGCCATACCGCTGAGCCCGGGCGCATTATGGACGCCCTGAACAAGGCCGTTTCCGACAGCAACGATTCAGACATGTTTGTCACCGTGTTCATCGGTGTCCTCGACCTGCCGACAGGACGCCTGCGCTACTGCAACGGCGGACATAACGCCCCGCTGCTCATCGGCAAGCTGCAAGGCATCGGCTTCATACCTTGCGAGCCTAACCTGCCCATCGGCATAGAACCTGGCTGGAGATTTGTGCAACAGGAACTGGTCATCGACCCACAGACGCTCATCTTCCTCTATACCGACGGACTGACGGAAGCTGAGGACATCCGCCACAACCAGTTCCAGGAAGAACGTGTCACTGAGGTTGCCCAACAGGCCGAGCATCAGCCCAAGGCCTTTGTCGAGGCCATGACGGAGGCGGTGAGCCAGTTTGTAGGCAATGCCGTACAAAGCGACGACCTCACGATGGTCTGCATACAATATACTCACGAGCACCAGAAGGAGTCACGACTGCAACGCAGCCTGACGCTCAGCAACAACATAGACGAGATTCCACAGCTGGCAGTCTTCGTCGATGAAGTCTGTGAAGCCATCGGATTCGACATGTCAACTGCCATGAGTCTGAACCTGGCGCTGGAAGAGGCGGTGGTGAACGTCATGGACTATGCCTACCCGGGAACCAAGGGCGACGTGGAGATTGAGGCTATGGCCAATGAAGTACGCCTGAAGTTTATCATCACAGACCACGGCATTCCCTTTGACCCGACGGCACAGCAGAAGGTAGACACGTCCCTGTCGGCAGAGGAACGGCCTATCGGCGGACTGGGCATCCACATGGTGAGAGAAATCATGGACAGCATCAACTACGAGCGCATCAACGGCAAAAACATCCTGACGCTACGCAAGAAGTTCAAGACCAACAACACAGAAAAACCAAACACATGAAAAGACTATTCACATACCTACTGACCTTTGTCTGTGTGGCAACCCACGCACAGGAGAAAATCATATTTACGCCCCAATGGAGTGCGCAGGCACAATTTGCCGGCTATTACGTCGCTCAGGAGAAAGGCTTCTACAAAGAGGCAGGCGTAGAAGTGGAAATCGTCCATCCGTCAGTTACACAGTCACCCCTTAACCGTATCCGGAATAACGAGAGTCATGCCACCACGCTGCAGTTGGCGCAGGCTGTGGATATCATTGACAACGGAATACCCATTGTAAACATTCTACAGACATCCATGAACAATGCTGTAGTGATAGTTTCGCGACGGAATAAGAATCCCCTGCAACAAAAGGGAGCAAAGGTGGGCATCTGGAGTGCAGGCTTTGGCCAACTGGCCATCTGCATGAGCATGAAGGAGAAACTTGACTATCAGTGGATACCCTTTGCCAGCAACATCAACCTGTTCCTCTCAGGGGCCATCGACGCCACACTGGCCATGAGCTACAACGAATATTACCAGTTGCTGCAGACAGGTTTCCCGCTGTCTGAGGAGAATATCTATCACTTCAGTAACCACGGCTATAACATCCAAGAGGACGGTGTCTATATGACACGTGCCTACTACGAGAAGCACCGGGAGGAGGCACGCCGCTTTGCCGCAGCCAGCAGGAAAGGCTGGGAATGGGCTGCCGCTCATCCTGAAGAGACATTGGACATCGTCATGCAATATGTCAAGAAAGAGCATATCGGCACCAACCGCGTGCTCCAGAAGATGATGCTGAATGAAATCCTCAGGCTGCAAGTTGACCGCGACTCCAAGAAACGCGAGTTCCGACTGCGCCCCGACATGCTGAAACAGGCCTGTAAGCTGCTGATGGAGTGCATGATGCTGAATCATGAAGTCAAATATGACGAAATCGTTGCACAGTAAACATCCAAAGAAAAACATAGTGAGTAAGAATATATGAAGAATCCGATACATCATATCCGTCGCTCCCTATCCAATTGGCTCAGCCTTTGGGTGGTGTTTTTTGCCACACTGATTTTCCTGATGGCCCTGGGATTCATGTTCTTTGAGTCACGCAAGGCCATTAAGAAAGAAGCCATCAACCATGCTACACAGATATTAGCCAATACCGCTGAACGCGTCAACACCATTCTTTCAAAAGTAGAAGTGGCGGTGGACAATACCGACTGGCTCGTCACCCGACACCTGGATGCGCCAGACTCCATGTACGTATATAGCAAACGCATCCTACACAATAATCCCAACCTCGACGGATGCTCTATAGCCTTCGAGCTTTACTACTTCAAAGAATGCGGGCGATACTTCTCTGCCTACTCTGTTAGGAAGGGCGACAAAATAGAAACCGTTCAGGAGGGCGACGATTACTACGACTATTCCGTCATGGACTGGTATCAGTTGCCTAAGCTGCTCGACCGTCCCTGCTGGACAGAGCCGTACACAGACTACACCATTGACAACGAGTTTTCGCCGGAAAGAATCATTTCCTATTGCAAGCCACTGAAAGACAGTCATGGCAAGTACATAGGCACCATTTCTGCCGACCTTTCACTGACATGGCTCTCGAACACCATATCTAGCCTCAAGCCCTACCCTAACTCCTACAGCATCATGATAGGACAGAGCGGCACCTTCTTCGTACATCCTGACACCACGAAACTCTTCTACCAGACGATCTTTACAGAAACACTGGAAAAACCCGATACGGCACTCGCCAACCTCGGACACGCCATGCAGGCGGGTGAAGAGGGCATGAAGCAGATGACGGTTAACGGACAGAAATGCTATGTCTTCTACAAGTCACTCGGAACCACAGGCTGGAGCGTGGGAATAGTATGTCTGGAGAGCGATATCTTCGCCTCATACTTCAGACTGGTAAATACCGTTGCCATCCTTACCATCATCGGTATGTGCATCATGCTGTTTGTCTTCAGCCGTATTATCAATAAAGAACTGGCACCGCTCAAACAATTGTCCCATCAGGCAGAAACAATAGCGTCCGGACAGTTCAACAATCCGCTGCCGCCAACTGACCGATTCGATGAGATAGGCAAGCTCAGCAACTCGTTCAGACACATGCAACAGTCGCTCACCGAGTATATTGAAGAATTAAAAGAAACTACGGCATCAAAAACCATGATACAGAGTGAGTTACAAATTGCAAGTAACATCCAAATGTCTATGCTGCCGAAGATATTCCCGCCCTACCCTGACCGCAACGAAATTGACATTTACGGACAGCTGACTCCGGCCAAAGAAGTGGGTGGTGACCTGTATGATTTCTACATTCGCGACGAGAAATTCTTCTTCTGCATCGGCGACGTTTCGGGAAAGGGAATACCAGCCTCTTTGGTGATGGCCGTCACCCGAACGCTGTTCCGTACCATATCGACACACGAGGCACTGCCTGACCGCATTATGGCTTCCATCAACAAGGCCATTTCCGACGATAATGAGTCGAACATGTTTGTTACCCTGTTCATCGGCGTTCTTGACCTGCCGACAGGACGTATGCGCTACTGCAACGGCGGACATGACGCCCCGCTGCTGATAGGTGACAGCGGAATAGGTTTGCTGCCCTGCCAAGCCAATATACCCGTAGGAATCCAGAACGACTGGAAATTCATTGCGCAGGAAACCATCATTGACCCGCAGACCACGATATTCCTCTATACCGACGGACTGACCGAGGCAGAAAATATTCATCACGAACAGTTCCAGTACCATCGACTCGATGCCACAGCACAACACAGTTCGCGCCATCCGAAAGAGCTCATAGAAGAGATGACGAAGGCGGTACGGGAATTCGTTGGCGAAGCCGTACAAAGCGATGACCTCACCATGTTGGCCATACAATACACCCAGCAACAAGACGAGAATGTACGTCTGCAACGCACCCTCACGCTGACCAACGACATCGAGCAGGTACCAAGACTGGCCGCCTTAGTCGATGAAGTATGCTGGGACTTGGGGATTGACGCGAGCACAACCATGGCCATCAATCTTGCCATCGAAGAGGCTGCAGTCAACGTGATGAACTATGCCTACCCTTCCGGCAAACAGGGAAATGTGGAAATAGAAGCCAAGGCCAACAGCCGCGACCTGATATTTACTATCAGGGACTGGGGAACACACTTCGACCCTACCGCCAAGCCACGCGTTGACACCACACTGTCGGCAGAAGAAAGGCCTATCGGCGGACTGGGTATTCACATGATGAGAGAGATCATGGACAGCATTAATTATGAACGCGTTGACGGCAAAAACATACTGACACTACGCAAGAAAATCAGCTCAGAAAGCCCAAAAGACGGGTAGAAATAGCCGTATTTAGTTTTTTTAACTCACACAATACCAAGGTACTCTGAAATTTTTAATAAATTTGCAGAGTTTAAGCAAAAGATGACAGACGTCATACTATCCAGTTTTATCAGTCTGTTTGCACTGTTCGGAAAGGAAGAGCAAGTAGATGAGGCACGGGCAAAGGATATGCTCGTGAGTTACTTGCATCATCACTTTGGTATCCGCAACATCAATCTGTACCTCGATTTGTACAGCGATATGCGTATGGCTTACGAGATGACGGACGACCTGAACAGCGAGGACACGGTGACGTCCATCTGCTCTACCCTGCACGGCAAGATACGCATGGAGGAAGAGGCTCTGTTGCTGCTGCGACTCATGGAGTTCTGTGGCTATGACGACATTCAGGCCAGAGGTATGTTTGACACGATGGCCGCCCAATTCCACATTCCAGAGGCCCAATACCACGACTTCTACGACTTTGTGGGCAATCGTGAGACGGCATGGGTGAAGATGCACCAGCTGGAAGGTTTTGAGGGAATCATCAAGACGCTGCTCGACCGTGAGACAGGACTGCTTATCTTCACGTACATGGGCAATGACACCGTATTGCTGAACGATGTCCCCGTACTGTCAGGCACCTATCAGATATGGCAGCAGAGCAGCGTGCTGAAGGGCAGCAGCGGCAAACCCGCCTACTACTCGTCTATCATCAAGACCTACAACAACGAAGACACACAGGCTCACAGCGTCACCTTCTGCGGACGAGACATTAACTTCCGCTTCCCCAACAGCGACAATGGCATGCACAACCTCAGCTTCACACTGAAAAGTGGCGAGATGCTGGCTATCATGGGCGGTTCGGGAACAGGCAAGACGACCTTGTTGTCATTGCTGAACGGCACCTTACTGCCACAAGAGGGCAGCATCACCATCAATGGTCATGACATCAGCGAACCTGCCGCCAAAGACTTGATAGGATTCGTACCGCAAGACGACCTGTTGATTGAAGAGCTGACCGTATATCAGAACCTGTGGTTTACGGCAAAGCTGTGCTTCGAGGGACTGTCTGACGAGGAGCTGGACCGCCGCGTCATGAAGACGCTGAAGGACTTAGGACTGGATGCCATCAAAGACCTGAAGGCAGGTTCAGCCATCAACAAATACATCTCCGGCGGACAGCGCAAACGACTGAACATCGCACTGGAACTGATACGCGAACCTGCCGTGCTGTTCCTGGACGAGCCCACGTCAGGACTATCGTCGGCAGACACGGAGAAGGTCATCCTGCTGCTGAAAGAGCAGACGCTGAAGGGCAAACTCATCGTGGTCAATATCCACCAGCCATCCAGCGACGTCTATAAGCTGTTTGACCGTCTGTGGCTGTTAGACCGCGGTGGCTATCCTGTATTTGACGGCAATCCCATCGATGCCATCACTTACTTCAAGGAAGCAGCCAACTATGCCGACGCTGAGACCAGCGCCTGTCCAACCTGTGGCAACGTGAATCCGGAAATTGTGCTGAACATCATCGATGAGAAGGCACTAAGCAATACCGGTGAGCCGTCAGACGAGCGAAAAATGGAACCGCAGGACTGGCACGAACTGTATCTGAAGAACCGGAAGGAAATGGAAAAGCCGGAAGTAGCAGACGTACCGCCTTCAGACCAGAAGAAGCCCAGTGCACTGAAACAGTTTGCCATCTTCCTGCTGCGCAACATCAAGACAAAGGTCACCAACGTGCAATATCTTTGCATCACCTTGTTAATAGCGCCGTTGCTGGCAGTTATCTGTTCACTGCTAACCCGTTACGCCCCACTGGAAGGCTATTCGGTGATGCACAACAAGAACCTGGTGAGTTACTTCTTCATGGCCGTTATCGTGGCAACATTCACCGGCATGAGCGGTTCTGCCGAAGAGATTATCAAGGACCGCGCCCTGTTGAAACGCGAACACTTCCTGAACCTCTCGTATAGCAGTTATATCTGGTCGAAGATAGTCTATATGGCAGGCATTTCCCTGATACAGACCGTCCTCTTTATTGCCATAGGCAACACCATCATGGGACTGCACGGACTGTTCTGGACATGGTGGCTAATCCTCTTCACCACCGCTCTGCTGGCATCGCTGACAGGACTGTTCCTCTCGCAATGTCTGAATTCTGTGGTTGCTATCTATATCAGTATCCCACTGCTCCTTATCCCACAGATATTGCTTTGCGGCTTGGTGGTCAGCTTCAGCGACTTGGATTCCAGAAGCACTACCGGCAATGTGCCGCTGATAGGCGACCTCATTCCTTCAAGATGGTCGTATGAGGCACTGGCCGTCACCTCGTTTACTGACAATGAGTATGAGAGGATGTTCTTCGACTACGACAAGGAGAAATACGAGGCACAGTTCTACAATATGGGTTTCCTGTATGAGCTGCAGTCACAACTGGAAACGATGAAGAGCCGTCAGGACAAGAACGAAAACAGCCAGGAGATGGCTGAGAAGATTCAGAATCACATGAAAGTGATTAAAAAGAACCTGCCCACCATCACGGCCTTCTGTGGTATGCAACCCTATCAAGGGGACAGTTCCTACACCTCTCTGAGGGACTATATGGCAGAGGCCGAGAAGATTCTGGCCAAGCGAAGCAATCAAATAACGCTAAAAGCTGAGTCGCAAATTACCAAATACATACAAAAGCATGGTAAGGAAGCACTTCAGAAGCTGAAGCATGACAACTACAATCTGAAACTGGAGGATTGTGTCATTGGTGCCGACCAGTTGCGCACACTGGATGTGATAGACGACTGTATTGTTCCGCGAACTGGCATCATCTTCCTAACACCCCAAAGTACAATCGGTCGCGCTCCCTTCTATAGCAGTGAGAAGATTATCGGCTCATGGCACGTCAAGACGCTATGGTTTAACATGGCTATGTTGCTGCTGATGAGCATTATCATGACCATCCTGCTACTGACGGACTGGCCGGGAAGATTGATAAGAGAATAATGTTTAACCGTAAAAATAAAAACGAAAGAAAATAAATCATTAATTAATAACTTAAATTTTAAAACAATGAAGAAATTATCAGTTTTAGCTATTGCATTTGTAGCCATCGCCTTTGCTGCTTGCGGAGGCCAGAAGAACAACCAAAATGAGGAAGCTGCTGACACGCTGAAGAGCTTCGAACAGGAACAGATTGAGGGTAGCATTAAGATGCACCTCGATAGCATTGCCGCTGAAATCAGCACCCTGAAGCAGTTGCCCTTCCTGCAGGAAGGTCAGGACGGCTTACAGCTGACCAAGGCTGAGAAGCAAGTGAAGCCCGACTATCTGCTGTCTCCCAGCGTTGCCGACGAGGCTACCACACTGGCAGAGAAGTATCGCATCCTGAGCGCTCTGAATGTTGACCGTCAGATTGCCGTTCTCTATGAAATGCCCGTTGAGGACTATGACAAGGCCATCAGCAAACTGGCTGCCGACATCGATGATCCTTCTTTCAAGGTTCTCGATACCCCCAACACGCTGTATGAGACTCCTGCTGCTCTGTATGACGCCATGAACGAGAATGGCCGCATCAACTACTACTGGCAGCTGGCTGCCGCTGGTCTGATTGAGCAGTTCTATGTTGCCTCTCAGAACATCGACAAGTTCATGTCAGTATTCAACGATGAGGCTGCCGACAAGGTAACTTATCGCATCATCCTCATCCTGGATGCTGCCGACCAGCTGACAAAGTATGATCCCGACTTCGCACCTGTTGCTGAGGCCCTGAATTCACTGAAAGCCCTCAATGCCGTTACCGTCAATGAGATGAAGGCTCAGTTGGAGGAGGCTAAGGAGGATATCATCGCTGCCCGCAAGGCTCTGGTGAAGTAATACAAAGCATCATTACGTAACAAAAGCATGCTCTCCTGATAGTCTGGAGGGCATGCTATAAACAAAGATAAACTATGATTTTTAACATCACTGAAAACAACGAAGCCGTCAAAGCCACCGTCAGTGGACGCTTGGACACTCCTGCCGCCGTCAAGGCCCAGCAGGAGATTGTGCCGCTGCTGGAGAATGCGGAGAAAGTCATCACGCTTGACTGTGAGCAGTTGGAATACATCAGCAGCTCTGGTCTCCGTCTTTTCCTGACCATCCGCAAGGAGGCTGCCGCCAAAGGCGGCAAGGTAGTCATCGAACATATCAACGACGAGATCAAGAAGGTATTTATGATGACTGGATTCTTTAACCTCTTTGAAATCCGTTAATGATGACTTACGGTCTTGACCCACATGGAGAGATGTTGCTGGAGGAATACCGCCAGCAACTTCCTCTCTATACCCGCCTGCAGCAGGTTGTCATGAAGAAGCTTCACGAGATGGCACGCCAGATAGGCATTGATGTCAACTCTATGGAGGCACGTATCAAGGGAGAGGCCTCCCTGGCCGGCAAACTGGAGCGGAAGGGGTACAAGTACCAGTCAATCAGAGACATCACCGATATTTTCGGAGCCCGCATTATTACATTCTATAACGAGGATGTCGACCGTATGGCATCCATGGCCGAGTCATTGTTCGACATCGACTGGCCCAACTCTGTCGATAAGCGAAAGATGCACCAGTTCGACAGTTTCGGCTATAACTCACTGCACTACATCTGCCAACTGCCTCGCAGCGTTTACGAGGATGCAGACTTCCCGGAACTCAACGACATCCGCTTTGAGTTACAAATGCGCACCGCCCTGCAACACGTCTGGTCGGCCATTCAGCACGACATTGGTTATAAGAGCGAGATTGAGACTCCTATGGAGTATCACCGCGACCTGAGCAGACTGGCTGGTATGCTGGAATTGGCAGACAATGAGTTCAGCCGCATCCGCAACTCTGTCAGCGATTACCGCCGCAGAGCCCAAAGTCTGCTAAAGAGCGGACGATTAGAAGAGGTATTGCTTGATCGCGACACCTTCTACTCTTATCTTGAGATGAAGCCCTTCGACAAGCTCAACCGACAGATTGCCTCTATTACACAAGCCGAGTTGCACGAAGCAACGTTTGCTCCATACCTTATCGTGCTGAAACAGATGGGACTGAATACACTGGGAGATGTGGAGCGCATGATGAAAGACTGCTATGAGGATGCCTATCAGTTGGCGCTGTTCCAATTGGGTAGCACTGATATCGACATCCTGGCAGAAACCATTGGTTTGCAGAACCTGTGCATTGTTCACATTCTGAAAGCAGGAAAAGGCAAGCCTGGCATTCTGCAACTCTTCGATACCATCAATGGTAAGAAACCGCAGAATGACTTCATGGCTTCAACCATCATTGAGCAAGCTAGCCGCCTACCATTCTTTAGTGGCGAGAGAAGTTAGAACCTGACACCTACTGAGGTGTTCACATACCATTCGTTAATCCATCCACTACCCTTGTCGCCGTGATTATAGCGGAAGCGATTCCATTGGCCATAGACATTCATAAACAGACGCCTCCAATTGTATGTCAACGACATACGCGCATTCAGCGACAACGTTACCTTACTGCGATAAGTTTCTGACGAGCGATAGGTCAGATAGTCATTATCAGTAGTTTCATCATCCACCGAGTGGGCATCATAAAACTCCATCTCCTGCGTATTATATAGCGTCAGCATTGGCATCGCCATAGCATTTACCAAGAAGCCGCGACAAGGCACCCAGTTATAGGCATAACCTAAGCCAAGACTGCCCTGACTGATTTTCATGACACCCACGTCGTGCATCAACTCCACCAGAAAGGCATTGGGGTTATCGTTATAGCGAATGCTGGTATGTTGCCACATAGCTCCCACCATCAGCGAACCCGATGAGCGCAACTGGATAACCGACTGGTCATAAGCGGCAGCATAAGAGAAGTGCTTGCGGTTGAACAGGTAATAGCCATCAAGATAGAAACTGCGCACCCGGATAGGACGAGACAGTTCCAGTTCTCCATCCATATCAATATACTCTCCATCCTCGTCAACGCCCTGCAGCATGAGCTTGGGATGCTTGGAGCTAAAAGTACGAATGCGTAGATTCAGTCCATACGAGCCACCAGTCAGGCTCATGGTAAACAACGAGCCGGTGTGACTGCCAATATCCACGGAATAGCCGATGCCATAACCTCGGTATCCTACCCAAACACCCAAAATCTGCAATGTTTTGGAGCGGTCTTGTAAGTCCATAGAAAAGTCCTGCCGTGGAAACTCTTCTGTAGGACCGAAGTACGACTTCATATTCTGCCTCATCTCGCTCAGATAATAGTGTCCCAACAACTGCCAGGGCCTCTTGGGAGCTATAATATAAGTACTGTCAACACCCCTTACAGCTGAAGAATCCATATAGTTCTTCACTGCAGTAAGAGCTTTCAGCATCCACGATTTACCCTCGGCTTTCGTTGTCAGGCTAACTGACAACAACATAAAAAAGAGTATAATAGTAGATTTTCTCATGATAAGATGAAGCATTTACAAGCGCAAAGGTACGAAATAATTTGGAAATATCAAAAAAAAAGACTACCTTTGCCCGCATGATGGAAACAAAGACGCCCCAAAGACCCCGAATAGCATTGGTCGACAGCAATACCTTAGCACTCATAGGACTGCGACAGCTATTGCAGAGTGTCATGCCTATTATTGAGGTTGACACTTTCGGCTCCTTTACTGAGTTGACTGCCAGCCAGCCCGACCAGTATTTCCATTATTTCGTATCTATGGACATCGTCATCCGCAATCGTCCCTTCTTTCTGGAGAGACGCCGCAAGACCATTGTCCTGACCCTGTCACTCACGGAAACTGCTCAAATCAGCGACTTCCATTCACTGCACATCAACCAACCTGAGCAACAACTCACCCGTTCCCTGTTGATGTTACAGCAACATGCCCATAGCGGGGGACGCAACCTGCCGCCTATAGCCCCCGAGGCCTCAGCGAAACTACTGACCAACCGCGAGGTGGAAGTGATGTCGCTCATCGTACAAGGCTATATTAATAAGGAAGTAGCCGAAAAACTCGGCATCGGATTAGCAACAGTCATCACCCATCGCAAGAATATCATGGAGAAATTAGGGATGAAGAGCATCTCTGCCCTGACCATCTATGCGGTGATGCATGGCTATGTGGACATCAATAAAATATAAGATATGAGAAAGATTATCGTAACTGTGGCACCCGTCTGCCATGTAGGCAAGGAGATTCCTGCTGAATGTAAAAACCCGTTGACACCGGAAGAGATTGCTGAAGACACCATCAACTGTTATAAGGCTGGAGCCTGCGAGGTTCACCTGCATACACGTGACCTGAAAGGCAATCCTACGTTTGAACTGGATGTATTCCGCCAGACTATCGGACTGATTCGCAAGGAAACAGATATGATTGTGCAGGGCTCTACTGGCGGACTCTCTACGCTGACGCTGGCAGAACGCTGTGTGTCGTTGGATGTTCCTGAGGTGGAAGTTGCCTCACTGAATATGGGTAGTGTGAATTTTGGCGAGACGGTATATATCAACACCATGCCTGACTTGCGCTATTGGGCCAAGCGACTGGACGAAACCAACACCGTTCCTGAAATGGAGCTGTTCGACCTGAGCCATGTGGAGTGTGCAACCCGTCTGGCCGATGAGGGTGTGATTCATCGTCCGTTGCACTATAATTTCTGCTTAGGACCAGGTAATAGCAGTAACCTATCCGCTACAGGCCGCAATCTGGCTATGCTCTGCTCGCTGATGGAGCCTGGCTGTTCGTGGGGTATCACACATGACTCCATGAAAGACTTCTCGATGTTGGCCTGTGCTATCGGCATGGGAGCCAGCGCAGTACGCGTCGGCTTCGAGGACAGCTTCTACTATGCCCCCGGCAAGCGTGCCCACACCAATGCCGAACTGGTAGAAAAGCTGGTGGCCTTGATTCGTATGATGGGCTGTGAGCCTGCCACACCCGACGAGGCCCGCGCTATGCAACATATCAAGCGTTCCTAACACCCATTCACCCCATTAGACCCATGAATAATAACTGGAAATTAGTCGTTCTCGACGACGACCCTACAGGCATACAGACAGTCCACGGCTGTCTGCTCATCACCACATGGGACGAGCAAAGCGTACGACAGGGATTTGAGGACAAGGAGCCATTCTTCTATATTCTTACCAACACTCGTGCGATGACTCGTGAAGAGGCTGCTACCGTAACTCGCGAGGCGATGGAAATGGTAGTGCGCGTTAATGAAGACTATGGCTATCGACTCATTATCGTCAGCCGTAGTGACAGTTGTCTGCGCGGCCACTTCCCCTTGGAGACGGACGTGATGCGCCAGGTGCTTGTGGAGCACGGTTATGCCGTGTTCCCAAAAACGCCCTTCTGCCCCGCCTTCATCGAGGCCGGTCGCGTCACCATTGACGGCACTCACTATATGCGTAACGGCGAGAAACTCATCCCCGTCAGCGAGACAGAGTTTGCCCACGACAACGTCTTTGCCTATCATACCTCTGTGCTCCGCGATTACATCGCAGAGAAAGGTGCCAATCCCGACGACTACATCATCGTCAATGCACAAGGCTATGACGAACTGCGCGCCTTCGCCGCTACCGTGCTCAGCGCTTCAGCCGCTGAGTCCATTGTCATCCGAAGCAGCAGCTCGCTTCCCAAAGCCATTAGCGGCATCAGCGACCAGCCTCTGTTAGATAAAAGTATTCTCTCACCTATCTCCTCTCACCTCTCACCTCTTATGCCAGGCTGCTTCGTCGTGGGCTCTCACGTCAAGAAGACCACAGCCCAGCTCGAATGCCTGCTACAAGAAGCAGGTACCTGTGCCATTGAGGTTGATGTCCAGCGTATTCTCGACGACAGCGATGCCCTGATGCTGGAAACTATAGACACCATTCGTCAGGTTGTCGAAAACCACCTGACACCCGTCATCTATACCTCCCGTCAGGAAATCCGCCTCGCTGACGCCAACCAGCGCCAGCACCTTGGACAACAAGTGAGTGACTTCCTTGTAGATATCGTGCGCCGCCTACCCTTCACCCCCTCCTACCTCGTTGGCAAGGGAGGCATCACCAGCCACGACATCCTCACCAAGGGCCTGGGCATCAAGTCCGCCCGCGTCTTGGGACAAATCATCGCAAGCGTCCCCTGCGTCATGGCTTCCGCCTTCCCCTACATCATCTTCCCCGGCAACGTCGGCACCACGACCTCCCTCGCCGACGTCTTCCGCAAGCTGAACTAAAGACGTACACATCAACACAAAGGCACCTTGACAGCAATGTCAAAATGCCTTCTTCCTTATCTGTCACTTAAGTCGTAGATATTTACCACTTAAGTAGTAGATATTTGCCACATAAGTAGTAAACATCTATCACATTAGTAGTAAATTGACGAGAACCATCCTTTACACTCGCCATAAGCTATATTTTACACTTACAGTATTACTTTTTAAGTATCTCCAACATTTCAGCAGGTGTCACAACAATAGGTGTTTTAGGAAAGTGCTTCGTGTTTCCTGTCACAAGATAGGCATCTTCTTTTGACAAAGCCACTTCATAGAAAACGACG
>JAEEGL017211965.1_pt1 | contig 15417 bp, 11 predicted proteins | sample 9134231 | NCBI WGS metagenome assembly JAEEGL01 (sample SAMN16246548, study PRJNA631951) | gut metagenome | biome: gut microbiome; feature: rumen; material: fiber-attached | host: Bos | place: Iran: Karaj | collected 2018-10 | reverse complement strand
GAGGTTGTAGATGGTGTCGATGTTGTACTGCTTCACGGCAGTGGCTATCTGCATGATTTGTGTCGAGTCGATACGCTCCACAGGACCGCGCTCGTAGGGGTCGCCCTTCAGCGGACGAAGGTCGCTGCACACAACATTGTTGTCACCATAGATGTCTCTCAGATTACGGGTCAGCTCGGAACCTATCTGTCCGCCGGCACCAACTATAAGTATTCTTTTCATTGTTGTAATATTTTATGTTTTCTATTTGCCTGAATATTGATAATAACCAATCATTCAAATTCTTGTAGCTGTAGCACCCAGTTGTTTGAACAGGCAAATATACAAAAATAATCTGAATTGTGAATGTTGTTTGTTGAAATGGTAGTGGATTTTTGTTTAATGTTGATATATTGAAACGTTTATCCGATGCGCATCGTTTAGCATATCAACGTATCAACATATCAACAGATAAACATATCAACGTATCAACAGATAAACTTATCAACATATCAACGGAAATTGTGTTTTTTTTCGTATTTTTGTAATCTAGAATAGTGTACTTGTTATATGACAACACCATGTGATACAGGCCGATTGGCGTTCCATCCCCTGACTGTTGCCGACCGCACTGCGGTGCAGACGGTGACCCTTGCCGCCGGCAGGCGCAACTGCAACTATACTTTTGCCAACCTTATCGGGTGGCAGTTCTGGTTCAACACTGAGGTCTGCCTGTGCAAGGAGACAGTAGTCTTCCGTTTCAACCTGCAGGGGAGACGTGCCTATATGGTCTGTTCGGCGGCGCTCTCACTCCAGTTGGTGGAGATGCTGTGTGCCGATGCAGCGGCAGAAGGTGCGGAATTGATGATTATCGGTGTGGAGGATGAAACGGCCGCACAGGTGGCGGCCCTGTTGCCCGGACGGGTGACAGTAGAGCCGCGGAGGAACCAATATGACTATATCTATCTGCGCCGCGAGCTTGCCGAGCTCAAAGGCGGCAGCCTCAAGGCCAAGCGCAACCACGTCAACAAGTTCCTTTCGATGTATCCCGACTTCACCTACCGCCCTCTGGAGCCGTCGCTCTTCGTCGAGTGCCGCCGTCTGGCTATGCTGTGGCGTACCGAAGTGGATGAGAACGGACACGACACCGGCTATGACCTCAGTGCCGACGCCGAGGCAAGGGCTATGGAGAACGTCTTTTCGCACTGGGAACAGCTGGATGCCATGGGGGGCAGCATCTTCATCGACGGCAGGATGATGGCCTTTACCTACGGCGCACCGGTGACCCACGACACTTTCGATGTGTGCGTGGAGAAGGCCAACCGCCGTATCGACGGGGCCTTCAACATCATCAACCAGCAGTTTGCCGCCCACCTGCCCGAGCAGTATGTCTATATGAACCGCGAGGAGGACATGGGATTGGAGGGATTGCGCAAGTCCAAGCTCTCCTATCACCCCCATATCCTGCTCTCATACAATAGCCTTGTGATACAATGCCGTTAGAATACACATTGCAACGGATGACCCCCGCCGACGCTCCGACGACGGTGGTGTGGATGACCCGCCAGTATGGGTTCGACCCCAAAGAGGTGGAGGAGTGGGTGGCGCACCTGCATTTCAACTGGCCGATGAGCGTGAAAGCGCTGGATGCGGCGGGCGAGGTGATCGGGCTGCTGAACATGAGCGACTACCGCATCGAGGAGGAGACGAGTCGCATGGCCGACGAGCAGCCGGAGCTCCTGGCTCGGCTGAACAGGCTGCGGTATATAGCAGTCTTTTCGTTTATCGTGGCCGAAGCGTATCGTGGCACACGACTGAACTATGATATGATTATGTCGCTATGGCCCGACTTGCAGCAGTACGACTTTGTCTTTATTCCCGTCATGCACCACCTGAAGACCCACAACTATTGGAAACGCTGGGGAGCGGTGGAGTTTTACCGCGATGCGATGTCGGTATACTACATGCTGCCGATTAGCACAAGAGGGAAATTGGAAAGTGAAAATTGAAAATTGAAAAGTGAAAGGTGAAAAGTAGCCCAACATATATGGGAATTGAAAATTGAAAAGTGAAAATTGAAAAGCCTCACCATATATCCAATATACGTGAAAATACGAGAGATACGTGGAGACAAAAAGCAAGCTATACGTGAAGATAAGTGAGATACGGTAACCTCTAAAAATTGCCCCGAAAGGGGCATTCGTGATTATTATTAATTGGTTATTTAACACGAATTGCCATGTAATGACCATAAATTCATGACAATTAATGATAATTCGTGTTTAAAGAACATTACCATGAATTCTCATTGCAAAGCAATGTATTATTTGGGGGTTGCCATACGAGGAGTTTAAGGAATAGAAGCCATCTATACGTGAAAATACGTGCGATACGTGGAGCTAGAAGAGGGAAACAAGCCGTCGGGTTTCACTTCCCCTTTTTCGTTTTCGTCTTGGGTTTCGGCTCGGGGAGCTCGGTGCAGGTGGCCTTGACCAAAGCTGCCAGGTATTCGTGGTCGTCCACCTCCTCGATATAGAAATAGGGCTTGGCGCCCTCGTAGGGTGGGCGCATCTCCTTGGAGCGCAGCATCCGGCGTCCCGCCTCGGTTGGCTTGACGTAGAAGCCGTTGTCGCTGATAAGGCCGAAGATTTTGCCGTTGCAGTAGATGGCGTAGTCGCCGAACATCTTGCGGGTGGTGATGTCGCCCGCCTTGGCGCACTGGTCGGCGATGAATTGTACAAAGTCGGGGTTGCTTGCCATAAGATTTGTGTGTTATTGATTATCCGTTGAAATGATGTGTATTTAGTCCCAGCAAAGGAACTCCTGGTCGTAGTCGATGTCCTCCTTGGTGAGCATGGTGCCACATTGAGGGCAGCGGCCCAAGGCGTCGGCATCGAAGGTGCCGCCGCATTCGCAGGCTGGCGGCAGCTCCCAGCCGCCGCCGAAGTCCACAGCCCGTGCCTTCCCGCAGCGGTCGCAGTAGAGCGTCCCCTGCCCGTTGAAGCCCACGCCGTAACGCCGTTGGAACTCATGCCCGCACCGGCGGCATCGCAAAGTGTATATAGTACCCATAATAGTATAAAATATGAAGATTTACTAGATTAACGCATTAACGAGTTTACGAATTAACGCATTCAAAGACTAACGAATTAACGAAATAACACATGATGCATTCTATGACTAACGAATTAACGAAATAACGAATTAACGCATTCCCAAATAAACGCATTCAAAGACTAACGAAATAACGCATTCAATAGATTTCCTCCAGAGTGCCGGTCTCGGAGTCGATGATGAATCCGCGCACCTCGATATCCTTTGGCACGAGGGGGTGTGTGCGGATAGTCTCCACCGTGCGGCGGACGGACTCGGGTGTGTCCTTGAATCCCTCGAGCCAGTGGTTGAGGTCTATGCCGCACTTGCGGATAGTGTCGAGCGTCTGTTCCGTCACCCCGCGTGCCAGCATCTCGTCGTGGAAGTGGTCGTAGCTCATGTGGCAGGCGCCGCAGTGCGAGTGGGCCACCACCATCACGTGCTTCACTCCCAGCTCGTAGATAGCCACGATGAGGCTACGCATGGCCGAGTCGAAAGCAGAGATGACCAAGCCTCCGGCGTTCTTGATGATTTTGGCGTCGCCGTTCTTCAGCCCCAAGGCCGCAGGCAGCAGCTCGGTGAGACGGGTGTCCATGCACGACAGCACCGCCAGCTTCTTGTCGGGGTACTTGTCCGTAATAAACTTCTCATAGCCCTTGTTGGCCACAAACTCCTTGTTGTATTGTACAATCTGGTCAATCATCGTATTATAAGTTTGTTGTTTTCCGCCTGCAAAGATACAACTTTTTTGCGAAAAGAGAAGAGAGTAATGGTGCAAGGCCACTCTTGGGCGACAGGAATCCGGCTCGTCGATAAGCTCGATTATCCTAATCCTGACCGTGTCTCTGGTGGCAATGCTAGGGTAGTGTTAGGGTGGAGTTTCGGTGGAGTTAGGGTGGAGATACCCCGGTGTTTCTGCAATGGGGAAAACAGCTATTTCGCGGCACAAAGAAGCGGGAGTTAACATATTGTTGGTTCCCGGCAAAGGTGACAACAGCGTTTCAGCGTTACAGCGTTACAGTACAAAGTATACTATCCCCAAAGTCAAAGGTCAACTTGTATCCCAAATCGGTCGTTGGATTGTACCTACTCGAAATCTCCGAAGGAGAAATAGCCCATCTATCAACTTGGTAAGCTATTAAGCGAAAGCCCCTACGGGGCAGGGCTAATCCCCATGCATTGCACGATTCGGCGGGTACTCCGTAGGAGTTTTCGCTTAATAGCCAACGTTATACCCCTCCCAATTATACTCCGAATAGGAGTATTCGCCTTTCAATTGTTAAGGTAAGGAATGACTTACCCAGTAGCTGTAACGCTGTAACGTTGTAACATCTCTTTGTCTCTTCCTGATTTTGGTTGACAGTTTTTTGCATTTTCCTGATGCAGTTGTCACTCATCGTACTGGAGAAGTTGACAATTTTCTGACATTGTTGACAGTATGTCTTTTCCTGATTTGGGTTCAAAGGATTCCCGAATTAACGAGATAACACATTAACACATTCAAAAGGATTCCCGCATTAACGAGATAACACATTAACACAATCAAAAAGATTCCCACATTCAAGTAATCGCTGTTGTCTTCGTCCTTTTTATCGTCATTAGTAGGGGACTTGTTTTAGGTAGACAATGCTGATTGTTTTTTTTGAATGCTTTCAATTGTTGTCACGAAAGGAAGGTATCTTAGTTTCATGGTTTCGCGTGGTTGAATATTAAGGATATTGATATTACCTAAATCAGCCGACTTCGCTGGATTGTACTCAAGCAACAAGAATTTGACGGCATCCTTCTCTTGTCTTTTCAGATAGTCGGTGGGTACAGAGTCATTATCTACTAAAGAAGCAGCTGCCGTTAAAGCATAAGCAACAGGATTACTCCAATAGTGGAACAATATGTATTTCACACTTTGATATGCAGCAATTTGTTCATCTTTTAGCATTTCTTCTTTTATTCCTATCGCTATTTTCCCACAACTTTCTGTTTTCTTCCTTGCGGCTGGAGAGCCTATTGCATACATAAGTATCAAATCTAACCGATTGTCCAATAAATCTGTTTTATGTATTTGGGGCAAATCAACAGGAATGCTTCCGTAGATAAAGATGTCTTCCGCTGCCATTGGCATATTGCTTTCGCCGTCATTGGTATCAATGGGAAGTATGTTGGCATGTGTCGGTGCTATATCATTCTTCTTGAAATTTTCCACTTGACCCATCACCTCACGGAAAACCTCGGGCGTGTATTGGGGCGGATACCCATTCTTTACAAGACATAGCTTGATGTCGAGTTTCAGCTGGTTGCGGACAAGTTGGTTGTTAAGCCAGTCTGTGAAAGACGACTTTTCGTCGATGATTTTCTTTACTTTCCGCGCCAAACTCATACATCTTTCATTGATGACTATATCATCTACTGTCTTATCCTCTCCATAGACGAAGTTATATTTGTCTCTCAGATGAATAAGTATGTCATAGAAAGCCTTCTCCTCAAAAGTCAGTCCCAATTTGCGGAAACTCTCGCGGTCTTCCCGTATTCCTTGAAGTATTTTGAGTGCTTGTTCTGTGGCTTTCTGAATAATACTCTCAGCAGTTTCTTCCTGAGTGGCTCCAGCCTCTTCATCGGAAAGGAACTTACGTCTTTCGTTATATTCCTTGATGGTTGCTTCAAGCATCTCTTGGAACTTCTTAGCGGCTACTTGGTTTGTTTTGCCATAGTCTGTTATCTGCTGTCGCAAAAGTTTGATTAATAATTCCAGCTTTGAAGCTGGCATCTTGATATCATTAAGTCGCTCAATAAATTCAGGACCAAAGATGTCCATCTCTTCGCCATCTTCAAGGATGCTCTCCACTTTATTGTATTTCAGGGCCTCCTCCACCATCTTCGCCACACGACGGTTCATCGTTTCTGTATCGGGGGCATCGGTGCCGTTCATCTTATACACCATTCCAGCTATCGCCATGAAGCATTGGGCAAGAGCCGACTCTTCATCGCCAAGCTCTCCCGAAGGCTGACAGAGGTCGTATGCTTTACGCATCCGCTTGACGTTTTTGAGGAAATAGGTTTTAAAGCTGACTTTTTTCGGATTCTTGCCATCCTTGTTATGAGTTGTGAAAGTCTCGGTGGATGTGAACACGTATTCTGCTGCTTTTGCAAGAAGCATATAACGCGTGGCCGGGTCGGTCTTTGGGTTGAGGAATGGTGTCAGGTCGTAGTTCTTGAATATGATTTTGAGTATTTCCAAATATTCGCGAAACAATTTCGTCGCCTGCTCGATATCATCTTCAGTAAGTGCCACAGAGTTTTCACCCCCATACATTTTTCTGGCTTTCAACAGCTGGTCGCGAATGCCGATGTAGTCGATAATCAAACCATATTCCTTGCCTGGATATTTACGATTGGCACGACTGATGGTTTGAATGAGGGTATGTTTCTGTAGTGGTTTGTCATTGTACATATAGGTGAGGCACTCGACGTCGAACCCTGTTATCCACATATCCACCACTATGGCAATGCGGAAATTAGACTTCTCTTGTTTAAAGGCTGCATCAAGTTTGTCCGAGCGTTTGTCGTTGGCAGTGGCTCCAAGATAATCGTACATCTCTTTCGGGTCGTTTTTCCCTACGCTGGCCACCATAGCGATTGTGGGAACCTCTTTCAGCTCTTTTAATTCTTCGGGTGTGGCGGTAACACCTTCGGGGGTCTTGCGCTCTTCAAACCAATCAGAATAATGGGCTTGGAATTTCTTCAACAGGTCGTATGCAATCTCTCTTTTAGCACAGACAATCATCGCCTTCTGAACGCGGTCGGGGTCACATGCTACAGCCGACACATAGTGATCATGAATGTCGATGGCCAGTTTTTCAAGTCGGTCGGGTTCTCCAAGAATCACTTCAAGTGAGCTCATGGCCTCTTTGCTCTTGGCAATGTCTTCGGCTGTCGAACCTTCGTCGGCACATTTTGCATAATAGGCTTCAATCTCTTTTGCTTTGTCTGAGTTTAACAGCACTTTGGCTATTCGTGGGTGGTACTTGATAGGGACAGTTATTTCGTCGGCTGTGGCTTGGTCCATTGTGTAGCGGTCAATCTCGTCGCCGAAAGTCTGATAGGTTTCGGCAATGGGTGTTCCCGTGAAGCCTACGAATGTGGCATTCGGAAAAGCCTCTCGAAGCACTGTGGCGTAAGGCTTGGAGAGGGTCGCTTGCATTTTGGCATCGAGATTTTCACAGGCGACAAGTGAGTTACTGTCTTGGGTGAGTTTTTCTCCCACTTTACTGAATTTGATTCGCTTGGCACCTTCCAACTGGGTACGGTGTGCCTCGTCGCTGAAACAGATGATATTCGAACGCTCGTTAATAAGGCCAATTGCGTCATCTACTCGGTCGCAAAACTTCTGAATGGTACAAATAAAGAATCCCCCACCCTCACGGGTTTTCAGTTCCTCACGGAGTTTTTTTCGGTCTGGCACAACCGTTACTGCACCCAAGTTCAAGAAGTCTTTTGACTTGGTGAACAGTTTTGCACCTTGGTTCTGTAGGTCTTCGCGGTCAACAATCATCAGTATGGTGGGCGACCCGATATCCGCTGTGCATCTCAACGCCAGTTGTCGGGCAAGAAAAGCCATCGTGTAGGTCTTGCCACAACCTGTGGCACCGAAATAGGTACCCCCCTTGTTGCTCTTGGACTTTACCGTATTTACTACACTTTCGCGTAACAGACGCGTGGCGAAGAATTGTGGGTATCGGCATACTATTTCCCTCTCGTCCCTGTCGAAGTCTTTGTCCTGAAACAGGATGTAGTCTCTAAATATTTCAAGGAACCGTTGTGGGCGGTAAACGCCCTTTACCATTGTCAGAAGTTCATCAAACGGCATAGTGGACACCGGATCGCCATTTTCCACACGACGCCATGCGTAGAAATGCTCATAAGGCGTGCGGACTGTACCCAAACGGGTTTTCACACCATCGCTAATACAAGCCAAGGGACAATAATGCAACAAGTGCGGAATATCTCTCCAATAACGAATGTTGATTTGTTCCCAAGCGTCGTTAATAGTGGCATTGGCATCGGCGGGATTCTTTAGTTCCATGATACATACAGGGATGCCGTTCACGTAGAGCACGACATCAGGTCGCCTTTCATGGACTTCACCATTATCTTTGTATTCCACAGTGAATTGGTTGACAACGCGAAATATGTTTTCGCCTACATTGTCGAAATCAATAAAGCGGACAGTGACGGATTCTCCTTTATTTGTGATATATGAAATGCCGTCAACCAGCCAGCCATAGACTTTGTGAAGTGTGGCAAAGTCGGAGTCGCTGCCCACCAGTCGGACTTTATCGGCAAACTGGCGGATTTCATCGTTATCCAATTCGGGATTGGCTTTTTTCATAAACGAGAACAGGTCATCCATATATAGGACTTCCCTCTTATTGTCTCTTGGGATGGAGTCGCCGAAGAGATATTTCCAGTCCTCCTGTTCCAAGAAAGAAATAAGGGCATTCTCATAATCGCTTTCCACAAAGTGGCCGTTCATTTGTTTCAGTTGAGGCTTTGCCATAATCGATTATTGTTAAATCATTTAATTGTCCATGTGAGGTAGAGGGGCAAGCTGGTCGTGGCGGTTCCCTCGCAATCGTTGACAGCAAGATTTTTCAAAGACAGCTTATAGCCTCTGCGGGGGCTATATTTTTTGCAGAACAGCTTGTAACTTTTTGCCTGTGTGTTGGCAGCTGATTTTACTTCTACTGGCACTATATCCCCTTCCTCCTCAAACAAGAAGTCCAACTCCGCCGTATTTCCTGATCGCCAAAAATAGGACTGCCTGCCATAACATATTAGTTCGTTCATCACGAAATTCTCAACAACAGCACCCTTGAACGTCTTCATGGTATCGGTTTCTCCGAAAAAGTCCTTGTACCCGAGTCCCAGCCTGCGACATAGGAGTCCACAATCAGACATATAGACCTTGAAATAGGTAGCATCAGCAAATGCCGAGAGTGGGCTTTCAGCATTCTGCACCAGCTCCAGCAGATGGGCAAGGCCAGCACCTTTGAGCCATTGCAAGGCAGCTTCCAGTTCGTGAGCCCGTTTGCCCTCTTTGACATGCGAGAACATGAATTTATTGTTTTCTTTTGCAAGCTGCTTGGGGATGGAATCCCACACAAGCCGTATCTTTTCTATCTCATTGACTGGGGCATGTTTGGAGAAATCGTCAGCATAGTCGGCTAATATCTCGTCTTGTATCTCCTGCACAGCCGTGAAATTATGCGTGTTGATATATTCCTGCACCACCTCTGGCATACCGCCGACGATGTAATACTCTTTCAGCAGTTGCTCCAAAGGACGGCTATACACTTCGGGTATTTCTCGTTCGCAATCCCAGCCGTTCAGTATCTCTATGTATTTCCCTTGGCCATTAGCCTCAACGAACTCTCTGAAACTCATCGGATACATCTGCAGGCGGTTGACTTTTCCTACAGGAAATGCTATATTCTCATTCTTCAGAGCCACACCCAACAATGAGCCGGCGCAGGCCACATGAAGTTCGCGCATATTCTCACAGAAATACTTCAATGCTGTTATTGCTCGGGGCACTTCCTGTATCTCGTCTAATATCAGGAGTGTCTTACCTGGAGTAATGGTGCATTGCTCCATCAGTTCTATCTCTCTGATGATTCGTTGCACGTCGAAATCATACTCAAAAATGGCGGCATAGTGGCTGCTCAGTTCAAGATTGATGTAACAAACATTGTCGAAACAGGCTTGACCAAATTCCTTCAGCGTATGGGTCTTGCCACATTGACGTACCCCCGTAATGAGCAAAGGCTTGCGGCGAGAACTATCACGCCATTTCATTAATTCATTGATAAAATCACGCTTCATATCCATGTAATTACAAAAATCACATCACTTTTGTTTGCTGTTGTAACGTTTTTGGCACGACTTTATTGCATAGCGCAGCATCATTACTGGTTAGTTGTTTCCAATGAGCCTTTGATAAGGATTGGGCAGAGATTGTTCAGCTGTTCTTTTAGTTGGGTAGCAATCCTTTGCCGCTCGATATAACACTTATGGATGTTGACTATCTCGCGTTGAATGGAGATGTCTGGAATAGGTATTTCCACATCGTTCATATCATCCATAGTGAATACCTCTCTTGCACTTCCCCAAGAGTTGAAACGGGCGTAGCGGTCGAACTCCTTTCTTGATAAATAGAGAGATAAGAACTGTAAATCTAAAGCATTCTCATCCTTTGATTTGAATACTTTATCAACTGAAGAAACAACTACAGGATAGTCTTGGTCATTATAAGCAAAAGCCAATACTTTTTCGTTGCCCGTAGTTTGAACAAAAGCGATTTCTTTTGGGCGAACAACGAGGTAGTTGCTCAGTTCATTCTTGTTTACTTTTGCATTGGTAAGTTTAAACTCTTTTGTGACAGAAACACTCCTAACCTCCTTGATTTTGTTGTCGCTGTTCTTAACATTCGATTCAAGAATGTAATCGCCAATTCTTTTGGAAGGCACTTTTCTCTTCAAATCCTCAATATATCCATCGCAGACGAGTTTCAGGTCATCCACTTTGCTTTGGTAGGCGGCGAGGTTGTTTTGGAGCGACAGATAAACATTAACGTATTTGCGCTGCTGCTCGATAGATGGAAGGCTGATGTCAAACTGAGATAAGTCTCCGACCCTGAAATAGTTTCTTGCCGAACCTATTGCTTCATACCAACATCTACGTGCAAACTCATCTCTTTTTATGAACATATTAAGATATTCAGGCAGCACAATATCTTCTCGAGTAACATAAAATACTTCATAAAGGGATGAGCATATTGCTTTATCATATATTGTATTCAAGGCTATAGAATTCAATTCCATTCTTGCTGGATTGAAAACAAAGTCATTGCGATAAAACACATTGTATATGGAGGTATCTGCGTCTTCCTGTTTGGGACGAATAAAACCATCTCGTGAAACGCCCCAGCTTTGCAATTCTTCTTTTCCGTCGTACTTTTCACGACGTTGTGCTATCAGTTCCCCTAGTTTATACTTCTTCAATCCCATAGCGCTATTCTTGGTTTAGTTTGGCTTCGATTTCTTCAATGGTTGGAATGGTTCCTTCCACCTTTGCAGGATAGAATTGCTCCAGTTCATATTCGGATATGCCTATGGGCTGACTGCTCGATTCCAAAGCATATTTGGCTTGTGTGTTGTCCTTGCTACGGCAAATGAGCAGTCCTATGGTGGGGTTGTCCTTGCCTTCTTCCCGCATTTGATGGTTGACAGCGACCACATACGAGCCAATCTGTCCTATGTCGGCAGGGGTAAACTTGCCAATTTTTACCTCAATAACAACATAACAGCGGAGACGCAAATTATAGAATAGCAGGTCGATGAAGTTTTCGGTATGCCCAATCTGCAGCCGATACTCCCTGCCCACGTAGGCAAACCCGGTGCCCAGTTCTACCAAGAAGGCGGTGATGTTATTGAGCAGCGCCATTTTCAGCTCTGCTTCGTTATGCTGTTTGGCAACACCGGCAAATGCAAAATTGTAGGGGTCTTTGGTCAGTTCTTGCGCCAAATCGCTCGAGGTGTCTGGCATAGTAGAGGCAAAGTTAGTAACAGACTTCCCTGAACGCTCATACATTCCCGTATCAATCCAATTGAGCAGAAGAGAACGGCTCCATCCGTTTTCTATGGATTGGTGTACATAATACAACGCCTTGTTCACGTCGCCTTTCACCTTGTCGAGGATGAGTTTGTGATGCCCCCAAGGCACCATGAATATTGGCGATTGAACATGCTGCGGCAAATCGGGCAATAATTTGCCCTCAGGTTGGGGGCAAATTAAAGTCTCCTTGTTCCCGTCTATTTTGCCCCCAAGCTGGGGGCAAAATTCAACCGTCTCGGAATAAAGGAGATAGAAACGGCGGCAGTATCTTAAATTAGTTGACGAGAGTCCTTCGGCAGTGGGCATCGCTTTTTTCAAATCCTTGCTGAGTTGGTCGATGACCCCTTCGCCCCAGCGCTCTTCCACGTGCATCTCCACGATGTCACGCCCAAGTAGAAAGTTATATATCAATTGCTCGGTGTTGACTTTTACCGCGGCTCTGACTTGGCACAGCCGATAACGCGCAACCAAGGTCTCCAACCATTGCTGGTATTCTTTGTCAATGATGGTTATTGCCTTACTCATAATATGTGTTCCTTCTTGTTATTTACTCTATCCCATATCCAATACCTTCAAATGCCTCTTCGAGCATCCGTTGTGACTCCTTTTCTCGTTGCATCAGGGCTTTCATCTCTTCTTGAATACGAGCCATTTCCTTCGGATAGTCTATTTCCAAGTCGTGGTCGATAAACTCAATGTATTTGCTGGGCACCAACGTCCAGTTGTTCTGCTCAATCTCCTCGATGCCCACGCTACGATAGAATTCCGGCTCTGCAAAGTTTTTGCCATCTGTACCGACACTCTGCCACTGGTGATAGAGGTCTGCCACGCGCTGAATCTGCTCGGTGACGAACTGCACTTTCTTCTTCTGCTCTCCCTTCACTGGGTTTTCCGTCCACTGGCGCAAATCCATAAAGAGAATCTCGTTCTCTCTGTTTCGGTATTGGCGTCCGTGATACTTTCCTCCTTTCTTGTTCTGGTTGAGAATCCAGAAGGTGACGCTGATGTCAGTGGTGAAGAACAGCTCTCTGGGCAGAATGATGATGGCCTCCACCTTATCGTTCTGTATCAGTTTTCTTCGGATTTCGAGAGCGTCGGTATCGCCCAAAGCACCATTGGCCAACAGAAATCCTGCTACACCCGAGAGAGGCTTCAAGTGTGAAAGCATGTGCAGAATCCACGCATAGTTGGCATTGCTTTCGGGAGGAGTGCCATAATCCGTCCAACGTGAGTCGTTTTTCAGATTCTCGTTATACCAGCCTTTCAGGTTGAAAGGCGGGTTGGCCATAATATAGTCAAAATAAAGCCCCTTGTGCAGGTCGTTGGTGAAAGAAGAATCGCTCTCAGAGCCCAGATTATGGCTGATGCCACGAAGGGCGAGATTCATCTTGGCCAGACGATATGTAGCCGCCTCTTTCTCTTGTCCATACACATTGATACGGCTGATGTCGCCTTGCTTGGCTTTTACCAGTTCTGTACTTTGGATAAACATACCTCCAGAACCACAGCAAGGGTCGTAGAGCATTCCATCAAAAGGCTCAATGACTGTGGCAATGAGCTGGACAACATCGTGAGGGGTATAGAACTCACCCTCCTCTTTGGTAGCATTAACGGCAAACTCTTTCAGAAAGTATTCATACACACGGCCTATCAGGTCTTTCTCTGTGCCAAAAGCCTTATGGCTTATTTTGGACACCTCATCCACAACTTGCTTGATGTCGTTGGCTGCCAGATTGCGTTGGGTGAATGTGCCTTCGACGAAACAGCCTTTCAGCTGGGGGTTGGTTTCGGCGATGGAGCGCAGTGCAGTGTCGAGAGCCACATTGAGCTGGGGAGCTGGTGTATTGATGATGGTGTGCCATTGCGCTTCGTGAGGAAGGTCGAAAGTGCCATCAGCAAAGGTGGCATCATCGAAAAATGCTTTTCGCATATTCTCATCATCAGGGTCTATGCCCTGTTTGATAAGTGTCTGGCGCAGGTTCTCCACGCCATCCTCGTACTTCTCGCCAATAAAGCGGAGGAACACGAGCGTCAGCATCATGTCTCTCTTCTCAAAGAAGGAGCCGGAGTTCTTAGCTTGCCGAAGTATATCCCTGCACTTGAACAAGATATTGTCAAGGTTCAGGGGTTCGTCTTTCTTTGTCTTTGTTTTAGCCATAGCGATTATTTCATTCAGTAAAAGGGCTTCTATTCCTCTTTTAGTTCTCCACGTCTATATTTGTCTACACAGAAATTGTTGATGCAAGAGTGCATATTTGATAGGAAATTATTTACAGCATAAAGAGTATTGTATAGCTTTAGGGACTCCATCATGACTTTACTTTCAATAATAGGCTCACACCTTGAATTATATAGTTCTTCTGTGTCTAGATGCGTTTCCATATCTCGTTCGTCCTTCCACCATAAAGATGATTTGGAATGCCCCTCAAGTAAGGAAGACAGATATTTATACTGATGATTTATTTCCTCTGGGAAATACTTTAGGATAGAGGCGAGCTTTATCCATTCAGAATTCTCTCTGTTTTTATCATTGAAGCCATAAAGTTTTTTGAATCCCTCATTGAGAACCACTCTTAGTTTGCCCCTCATCAGCCTTCGGTCGTAGTCTTTGTTGGCAAGAATGAAGTATTTGCCAAGAACCATGCTGTCTATCATCGTTATCAGACAAAACTGTGAGGCCGATACTATAGTTCTTTGGATTTCATGAAAATCATCGTGCAAATCTTTTATGCGTTCAAGAATGTCTTTGGCTAAAGGTAAACCTTCTATATGTTGGGAAATACATTCATCTACTTTCTTCAGAAACTCTTTCCTCTCATCGTCGTTGAGTTCTTTCCCATTATATTGCACCTCCTGAAAAAACTGCTCATATTGGTAGTCTTGTATCGGTGAATAGTGGATATTTCCCCAATCGTCATTCATAATTCAAGATACTTTTGAAGTTTATAATCCTAAGAACAGTAGAAGGGACTAAGAAAGATTGAAGAGCCCACGAAGAAGGACCGAAGAAGGGAGATTTGGTGGAGTGTGCTAACTCTGCGATGTCCGTTCCGCCAGATGTGCCTACTATGTGCCTTAGGGTCATTTTCTATGGTTTTTTGTCCTGGTTCTTATTGCTTATCAAGTAATCCTCTTACCTCTTTATCGAAGTCTGAGTCAATCTTTTGAGTGGGATTAAAGAGTATGTACTCATCGGTTGCTTTTTTATCTGCCATCTCACGGCTAATCTTCCCTTTGTCTGGTAACAGGGCGTATCGTCTGAAAGACAAGAATTCGTTGACAGAAGCGGCAAACTGCTCCATGCTAAAAGCATTTTCGCGCTCTATCAGATCCTCTATGTAGTCGAAATAACCCGACACAGCACGTTCCAATCGACGTATCTCCACCTCTGGCAGGTAGTTTTTGGCAACCTTCGTGTCACTGAGTAATACTCGGCCATCTGGTGCGTTTTTCCATGTCTGCAATCCCATGTGGTCTTTTGTGTGGTCAGCACGGGTATAGATGATCTCAGGAGCCGTCTGACCAGTAATGGCATAATGGAAACGGTTCTGCACCATCTGATAGAACTCGCGTGTAGTAGGCGAGTTGCGGTCGTAGTCGAACGAGCACTCCGCATAAATGTCGGTAATCTGTTGCCAGATACGTCGTTCGCTGGCACGGATACTGCGCACCGTCTCT
>JAEEGL016703804.1_pt1 | contig 15417 bp, 13 predicted proteins | sample 9134231 | NCBI WGS metagenome assembly JAEEGL01 (sample SAMN16246548, study PRJNA631951) | gut metagenome | biome: gut microbiome; feature: rumen; material: fiber-attached | host: Bos | place: Iran: Karaj | collected 2018-10 | reverse complement strand
TGTATCAATGTTAAGGAAAAATCAACTGTAGATATGGAGACTGCATCTGTTGGGCAGATGTTCAAGGCTCTTGTTAAGAACGACCAGGCTATGACAGCAGTTATAGCTATCGTGCTTATAAACTGCTCGGTTTATATCACATCTAACCTCGTAATATATTTCTTCAAATATGACTTTGGAGGAACAAAATGGTTTGAAAGTTATACTTATTTCAACATGTTTGGCGGAGCAATTCAGATTCTTTCTATGATGATTTTCTATCCGCTTCTTAGAAAGAAATGCAGTAATGTAAAGATATTCTATATCTGTACAGCAAGTGCAGTTATCGGTTATATCTGCCTTTTTGCCATAGCATTTACAGCTATGAGCAGTGTATATATTCTATTTGTTCCTGGATTCTTTATCTTCGCAGCCAATGGTGTACTTCAGGTATTAACTACAGTATTCTTGGCTAATTCTGTTGATTATGGTGAATATAAGAATGGTCGAAGAGATGAATCGGTTATCTTCTCTATGCAGACATTTGTGGTTAAGCTAGCGTCGGGCGTTGCGGCATTTGCAGCATCTATCTGTCTTTCGATTAATAACCTTAAGAGCGATGCAGTTACAGAAGCTGAGAAGAATCTGGATTTTTCTCTTAACGTAGCTCAGTCAGCAAAGATAGGGCTTAGAATGACTATGAGCCTCATTCCAGTAGTCGGCTTGTTTATAGCTATATTCTACTTCAAGAAGAAGTTCATCCTTGATGAGAAGAAGATGGAAGAGATAAGTAAGGAACTTGAAAACAAGTCGGAGCATGCAGTAGGCCAGGCATAAATAACCAACTGGTAGCAGGCAAAACGAGGGTTACATACTATGATTAAACAGGTTGATAATACATATATTTTAGAAACAAATAATAGTTCATATGTTTTTAGGGTGCTTGAAAGCGGGCACCCTGAACATCTTTATTACGGAAAGAAGATAAGGCTTATTGACAGTAAGGGGCAGCTTCTTTTGGATTCATTATGTGAGAAACATGCATTTATGCCGGGGAATAATAATGCTTATGATAAGGAACATATGACCTATACTCTTAATGATATGAGGCTGGAGTTTTCTTCTAATGGCAAGGGAGATAACAGACAGCCTTTTGTTGAACTTATTCATGGTGATGGATCCAGAACCTCAGACTTTGTATTTGAAAAGGCTGAGATTGTTTCAGAGAAAAGACTGCTTAAAGATTTGCCGTCATCATATGGAGAATGTCAGGGGCTTATCGTGACTTTTCTTGATAAGAACTACAACCTGGAACTTGAGCTATCATATTATGTTTTTGAAGAGTGCGATGTTATTACAAGGTCAGCAAGGTTAATCAATAACAGCGATGATAAGGTAAGGATTCTCAGACTTATGTCTCTGCAAGTTGATGACTACGACTCTGATTATACCCTTACAAGTTTTAATGGGGCATGGGCAAGAGAGATGGAGATGTGCAGACATCAGCTTACAAGGGGGACTCTTATCAATGAATCTTGCGCCGGAGTATCTTCCTCTACAGCTAATCCATTTTTTATGCTTGGAAAGAAAACTACTAACGAGGATAAGGGCCAAGCATATGGTTTTAATCTTGTATATAGTGGTAACCATGGTGAATATGCAGAGGTTAGTGAATTTGGAAAATTAAGAATTCTTTCTGGAATCAATCCCAGAGGTTTTGAATACAGTCTGGAACCGGGATGCGTTTTTGAAGCACCAGAGGCTGTTATGACATATTCTGATGCGGGTTATAACGGTATGTCGCAGAATATGCACCAATTTGTAAAAAAGCATATTTTAAGAGGTTACTGGGCTGATAAAGAAAGACCAGTACTGTTAAACAGCTGGGAAGCAGCATATTTTAATATAAGTGAATCAAAGCTCCTTAAGATGGCTAAGGCAGGTAAGGAAGCTGGGATAGAGCTCTTTGTTATGGACGATGGCTGGTTTGGTGAGCGAAATGATGATACTTCATCTCTTGGTGACTGGTATCCAAATAAAAAGAAGCTTCCATCTGGAGTAAAGGGTATATCTGACAAGATACATGATCTTGGTATGAAATTTGGTATATGGCTTGAACCAGAAATGATTAGTTCAAATAGTGAACTATATAAGAAACATCCTGACTGGGCTATGCAGATACCAGGTAAGCCACATTCTGAAGGCAGAAACCAGATGATTATAGATATGGCCAACAGGGAGGTTCAGGATTATCTTATTGAGACGATTTCTAATCTTCTTAGTGAAGGTGAAGTTGATTATGTAAAATGGGATATGAATAGAACTATGACTGATGTATATTCTCCTTCTCTGCTGGCAGATAAGCAGGGAGAGGTGGCATATAGACATGTTTTAGGTTTATACAGGGTACTTGATAAGTTAACTAACACTTTTCCAAATGTACTTTTTGAGGGATGCGCATCGGGTGGCAATAGATTTGACCTTGGAGCACTTTGCTACTTTCCGCAGATATGGGCAAGTGATGATACAGATGCTCTTGAGAGGGTAAAGATACAGACAGGATATAGCTATGGCTATCCGCTTTGTACTATGGGGGCACATGTATCTGGCGTTCCTAACCACCAGACTCTTAGGATTACTCCATTATCTACAAGGTTTAATGTAGCGGCATATGGTTCTTTGGGATATGAGTGTAATTTCTCAGATTTAGATAACAATACACTTGATGAGATTAAAGAAGAGATTAAACTGTATAAAGCCTGGCGACAGGTTTTTCAGTATGGAAGATTTTATAGAACTGATAGTATTTTTGAATGTAATGAAGCGGGCTGGATGGTTGTCAGTGAAGATAAGTCTGAGGCAGTATTTATGAACTTCCAAGGTCTGGTAAGACCTAATGACCAAAGGGGAAGGGTGAAGCTAAGAGGTCTTGACAGGGATGCCTTATATCATTTCTATAATCTGCCTTTTAAGATAGATATAAGAATGTTTGGTGATTTGGTTAATGCTGTGTCTCCGGTTCATATTAAGAATGGTTCATTTGCTCACAATATGCTTGCTAAGTTTGTAAAGATGGACGGTGAGAAGGAAGACTACAAGGCCTATGGAGACAGTCTTATGGAGGGTGGAGTTATGCTATCTCCAAAGTTCTCTGCCACAGGATTTAATGATAAGACCAGAGTTTATCCAGATTTTTCATCCAGAATGTATTTTCTTGAAAAAGTAGATTAGAAAACGAATCTGATGTATGGTCAGCTTATAAGGTAAGGCTGAAAAAATAATTCTAAGCTGTGAATGATGTGGGTTTTGATTATGCATATTATGGTATGATATATGTAGTTTTCTAGGCTGTATGGGGAGGATTAGGTTATGGTTAGATTCAATCCTATTTATGAATATCTTAATAAAATAGAAGGTCTGTTTGAGAATGTTGAACAGATATCACAGGGTGGTTATCTAAAAAAGGGGCTGCCGTATTTTAGAGGGGTTAGTGATGAAAGCTTAGAACTGCTTCCTTCTGCCTACAGACCTAACAATACATGTTTTTCCAAGGTGGACTTTCAGAATCATGAGAAGGACTGCCTTCGTTCATTTATGAGAGAAGCCAGAAGATATAGCTCTATACCTGAAGAGGATGTATGGAACTGGACAGTTCTGGCACAGCATCACGGCGTACCAACCAGACTTCTGGATATTACCAGAAATCCTCTTGTTGCACTTTGGTTTTCATGCCTGCATGATTCGGATAAAGATGGCGCTGTTTATGTAATATCCGGCAATCTTCAGATATCTGGAATAGATGAAGAGGTATATAGAACAAGAAAACATAAGGATATTGTTTCAGGAATACTCAGCTCAGAGCCGGAATATGACAGTGTCAAGGCACCATTTGTAGTTGAACCTTATTTCTTAGAGGAACGTATGGCTGCTCAGCGTTCAGCATTTCTTGTATGGGGTTCAGACCAATATCCTCTTGAGGAGAACAAGGTTATGGCTGACAAGTCCAGAACTCCTATAACTGTAAATAAGATACTTATCAATGGACAGGACAAAAAGAATATATTGGACTGTCTATCAATTCTTGGGATAGACGAAAGAAGTATATATCCGGGACTTGATGGAATAGGAAGATATATTAAGAGAGATAATAATTAATGTTTCTACTTGTTGCTATAAACACAAAATATATCCATTCCAATCCATCTGTGTATTCGCTAAAGCCTATGCTAATAACGTACATAACACAGGTGATTCTATACAGATTGCCGAATATACCATTAATCAGCTTAAAGAAGACATAATAGCTGATATCTACAGCAAACATCCGGATGCTGTGGGCTTTTCTTCCTATATCTGGAATATTACCTTTGTCCTGAATGAAGATGAGAGTGTGACGTTTAAGGATAAAGGCGGTCCTTACAGCAAGGTGGATCTTGGCATCGTAAAATATCACTTTGAAGCCGGAAAGAAATATGCGATGGAAAACCATTGAAGGAGGGAAGATGGAGAGGATAAGTGTGGGGTTAATAATTTGTCTTACTATTCTGGGACTGACAGGATGCGGACTTGCTAAGGGTGTAAACTTTCTTATCAGTGAGGCAGAGTTGGAACACGGTTCGGCAACGGTAGTAAGTAAGACCAAGAATACTGACGGAGCTACAGTAGTACTGCATGATACACTGCAGGATTTTGATTATTCGGTTTCAAGCACCATGGATCCTATCTCCATTGACGGAGAAACATTCGGCAGTCTGCCCGGAACCTGGGATGATTTTGAGTATTCTCTTCTGGAAAAGATAACAGCTGATGAACAAACTGCTATAAACAATATTGAGAGTAAATACGGAGCGAGCTTTACTATAGATTGGGGCCTGAATGTATATGCTGATGATCCGGATTCTGCAAAACAGGCTGCACTTGAGATTGCTGCAATAATGCAGGATAACAATCTTAAACACAGACTGGATGACCAGACGATCACGGTACTTGCTACTGACAGCTATTATTTTGATCGAACGGGATACTATGACCAACCGGATGAGATAGTAGGATTTATAACGCTTCCGTCTCTGGAGTGGTCGGGACGTGATCAACAATTGATTGAGGAATATACAATTAAGGCAAAAGAAATGGATTCGGATGCAAAATTTCTCAGGACTGAGGTAATGACTTTTGCGGATACAAGATATGATCTTGATGATGTAACTCTTACCGGAGATGCTCCAAGGCGTGTAGAGGCACCGGTAACACTCTATTATTTTTCTGCTTCTGACGGAAGAGAATTTTACATAGCTGATTTTAGTATAAATGATGCTAATCGTCCAAGTGAGTTTCACAATGCAAATAACTACTAGAAACGGTATAATAAATTGCCGGAATGATACTCTTTATGTTTAAAAGAAAGAATGACAAAGAATGAAAAATGTTTTTTTAAGATCATTAACTACGGTTGCGATTTCTGCTATATGCCTTACGGGATGTGGTAGTGCCGGAAGTGAGTTCGATAACTCTGTTGAAACAGAAGTAGAAGTTGAAGAAGAGAACGAAGATATAGCAGAAGAAAAGGCTGGAGCTCAGGAGCCAGAGGTTCAAGAGACTAAGTCTCAAGAGACTGAATCCAAAGAGGATGCGCAACCGGATGTTCACGATGAACCAATTACAGAGAGCGACAGTGTTACTGAGCATCCGGAGGAAGACTCCGCAACCGATCCTGCTTTGTTATGGAAGCCGGATCTTTCACAGCACCCGTTTTATGGAGTGTTTGTTTCGGCTGTCAAGGATCCGGAAGCCGCGCATAAACAGCTTACCAAGCTGGGTGAGATCGGATATAGTGCCGAGATCGTTTATTCTCCCGAATGGGAAGAACTTAATCCCGAACCGTATTTTTGTGTTAGTGCCGGAAGATACGACACTAAGGAAAAGGCCGATTCTATACTGGAATATGTTAAGAAAGACGGATATAAGGATGCTTATGTTAAATTCTCCGGGGATTGTACCGGTATACACAAGACGTTAACATGCAGGGCTCCGATGGAAGTGGAACTTTTGGATAATGCCGCAATAATTAAAAATACAGAGGAGATCGATCTTACATATACCTATGATGAATTTTATGCTGATGGGTATGAGCATCCTTTTGTAAAAGAGCCTGAAGATATACTGCTGATAGTTGATGAGAATACTGTATTTGATCCTTCATGTGAGACGGGATTTTTCACAAACTATGAGGAAGGAGATACCCCTCTTGATTGGATCAGAAGAAATGTCCAAAACATAGAGAATGATCCGGATGCGGCTTCTGACCTGGCATTGGTCGGATTATTCGAATTGGGCACAGAGGGAAACAGAGTTGATAGGTTTTACGGGTGTTATTGGTGGGATTAAATGTTACCAGGGCTAGTTTAAATTGCTTACTTGAAGGGAGAATGACATGAAAAAAGTAAAATGGGGCGTACTCGGAACAGCAAATGTGGCAAGATGGGGAACTATTCCCGGAATGCAGCTCGCACCTTCATGCGAACTCTATGCTATTGCAGGCAGGTCTCTGCAAAAGGCAGAAAGCTATAAGGAACAGTTTGGTTTCACCAAAGCTTATGGAAGCTACGATGAATTGTTGGATGATCCTGAAGTGAGCTGTGTTTATATCCCGCTTCCGAATGATATCCATGTAAAGTGGGTAACCGAAGCTCTGAAAAAGAAAAAGAATGTACTTTGTGAGAAGCTGCTTGCTTTGAATGCAAATGAAGCTGAGCTTATGTACAAGACTGCCGAAGAAAACGGCGTGATACTTATGGAAGCATATGCTTATCTTCACAGTCCTTATATTGAGAGTCTTAAGGCGGATGTACGCTCCGGGATCATAGGAGACGTTGATTATATCGATACGGCATTCGTTACACAGGGATACAAGGAAGATTTCCGTCTTCATAAGGAGCTTGGCGGAGGCGCTATGTATGATCTGGGATGCTATTGCACAACTATGATACTTTCGCTCATCGATTCCGAACCTGAATTTGTTGGAGCTGCAGCGGAATTTTCTGACAAGGGAGTGGATATGTCCACATCTTCGATCATCCGCTTTGCAAACGGTGCACGTGCATCTTTCCAGGTTGGTATGATACTTGGAGAGGACAGCAACTCAAGATATGACAGACTCTTTATCCACGGCTCTAAGGGCTCTATACGTTCTGATGTGGAATATAATCAGGCCGGAGAAGTATCATATAAGATCTATGTCGAAGACTCTGTGACAGAGAGAAAAGTTGAAGTTCCTCACAATTATTCTCTTGAAATAGAGAATCTGAGCAGATGTGTTCTTAATAATGAAACTCCGCATGTTTCAGCAGAGTTTTCACTTAAGAACATAAAGCTTATGGACAGTATTCTAACCAAGATCGGATTCTGGAATTAATAAACAATGAATTGGTAAAGGAGATAAGTAATGGTAAAGCATGTTATATTATGGACGCTTAAGGACGAGTATTCAGCAGATGAGAAGGCACAGATAAAGCAGGGTATCAAGGAGGGACTTGAGGGACTTCTTGGAAAGGTTCCGGGGCTTAAGGAGATCAAGGTTAATATATCTCCGCTTGAGAGCTCTAATTGTGATCTTATGCTGGATTCAACACTTGAAGATGAAGCTGCGCTTAAGGGATATGCGGTTCACCCCGCGCATGTTGAAGTGGCCGATACTAAGGTAAGACCTTTTACTGCCAGCAGAGTATGCATGGATTATGAGGTATAAAATTATTTAGGGTTTTGTAAATTCCAGACGGAATGAGAGAATGCCGGCACTATCACTTGCAGTGATGGTGCCGTTTTGCTTCTCCATAAGGAGTTTTGCGATGTAGAGTCCGAGGCCGGCGCTGCCGCTGCTTCTGGCTTTGTCGGCGCGGTATGTGCGGTCGAATATATGCTCAGTGTCTATAGTTACACCACCTGCAAGCTTGTTTCCTACAGTTAGACTTCCGTTTTCTGCGAGTTTTATAAAAAAGCTATTGTGAGCATATTTTAAGATATTACTTATCAGATTCTCAAACACACGTTGAAGCAGTTCCCGATTTGCGGAAACATTTATCTCTCTTTCTTGCAGCTGTATTTCGGGTTCTAATGAATGAGCGCGTATCAATTCCTCATGGTCGATAAGAAATTCTGTAAGAAAAGCAGTCAGATCGATCGTTTCAAGTCTTGCAGGCGTGGGATCACTCTCTAAAACAGAAAGCTCAAAGAATTCGTCTACCATATTTTTCAAGGCTTCTGTTTTCTTTGTGCTTACATCAAGATACTGCCTGCCTTTTTCGGAGAGAGCTTCCGAATCCAATAATTGAAGATTGCCTTTGACAACCGTCAGAGGTGTGCGCAAGTCGTGGGCTATGTCAGCAACGGACTGTTCAAGCTGTCTGCGAGAGCGTTCTTCTTTTAACTTAAGCTTTTTCTGCGCATCCAGATTTTTGTTGATATTTACTGCGAGTTCATTAAGTGCTTCATCAGACAGATCTATCTTAAGCTGACGGTTGTAATCGGATGAGAGGGTGTTTTCGAGCTCTTTTGATATGGACCTGATACTGCTTCTTAACAGAAAAAGGCGCAGAGCGAGAATGATGACAGCGATTAAAAGAATTATGATGCAGATCAGAAAGATAAGATCGTTTGTGTTCATATAGCCTTCAGCTTGTATCCTATGCCCCAGACGGTTTCAATGTAATCAATACCGCCTGCTTTCTTTAACTTGCTTCGCAGGTTGCTCAGATGGACATTAATGGTATTGTCCTCATATATATATGTTTCATTCCAAACTGACTCATAAAGATTGGCCTTAGAAAAGGTCTTCTTCGGATTCTCGAGAAAAAGTCTGAGCAGGTTCATTTCTTTTGATGTGAGCTTAAGTTCTTTTCCGTTAACACTTGCACAGTTAAGTTCTGTATCCAGTTCGATCCCGGCATAGGAAAGAACTGTGCTTTCAACAGAAGATTCACTTCTTCGCATCACCACTTCCATGCGTACCAGCACTTCATCCAGATCAAAAGGCTTCACCAGATAATCATCTGCGCCCATCCTAAGTACTTCCAGTCGGGTGGTCTTCAGACTTTTGGCAGAAATGACAATAACAGGGGTAGTGTTACCGGAGGATCTAAGCTCCTTAAGCAGCTTTTCACCGGATATACCGGGAAGCATCAGATCCAAAAGTATCAGGTCATAGTTTTCATTCAGGATAAGTGAGAGCCCTGTATTTCCATCGGCTGCTTCTGAAGTGATATAGGAGTTTTTATTCAGGTAGTCCTTAAGAAGCGTGCGTATTTCATTGTCATCTTCAATAATGAGTATGTGCTTCATGAAAATAATTGTAACAGGATTAAGTTATTTTTTAAACATACTTAAGGAATTCTTTAAACTTTAGTTATAAAGTGTATTTGATGACAGACAAACCAAAATCAGAGCAAATAAAGACGCCTTCAGCGTACGCTCTGATCTGCAGGTTCAGAGAAGCCGCATAAGCGGATTTCTCTTCGTGGAGAACAAAAATGAGAGAAAACGTAGTAGAAGTTAATAAACTGACAAAACAGTATGGGAAGCATAAAGCACTGGATGAAGTGTCTTTTACCATAAGGAAAGGAAGCATAGTTGGTCTTATCGGGCCAAACGGAGCCGGCAAGACTACCATTATGAAGATATTGGGAGGATTAGCTTTTCCTACGGGCGGAGAAATGCGGCTTTACGGTGCTGCTGATGAAAAAGGCTTAAATCATGCCAGAACACGCATGAGCTTTATGATAGAGACTCCTTACGAAAAGAAGAATATGACGGCAAGAGAGAATCTTGAAAAGCAGCGTATTCAAAAAGGTATCCCCGATAAGAAGCGTATCGATGAAGTGCTGGATATAGTAGACCTGAACGATACCGGTAAAAAGCCCGTAAAGAATTTCTCGCTTGGAATGAAACAGAGGCTGGGGCTTGCAAATGCGCTTCTTGGCAAGCCTGAGCTTATGATCCTGGATGAACCGACAAACGGCCTTGATCCTGAAGGCATAGTTGAGATAAGGGAGCTTTTCAGGAAACTCAATAAAGATGAAGATATCACGATTGTTATCTCCTCTCATATATTAAGTGAGCTATCGCTTTTGTGTACCGATTATATATTTATCAATAACGGCAGGATCAAGGGGATATTTACCTCAGATGAACTTAAAGCAGCCTGCAGCGAATACTACCTGATCGATACTGACAATAATGAGCGTGCCGGGGCGATACTTACAAACGATTGCGGGATAGGCAGGCTTGAGGTAATGGAGGACGGCAAGATACGCATCTATGACGGGCTGGATGATATACGCAGCATTTCAAAGAAGCTGTATGAAAATGGTGTGATACCCACTGAGCTTTCCCGCAACGTGATAAACCTGGAAGATTATTATATGAAGCTTGTGAGGGATACGGAGGAAAAAGATGTTTAATATAATCCGTTCACAGAATTATACGCTCCGAAAAGATATGGTGGTATGGATAGTTTTTATAACTCTCATTGTTACGCCCTTTCTGATACCACTATATATGCCGGAACTTGGTACAGAAGGTCTTACGGTAAGTGCATATTTTGCAACGCAAGCCATGGACTTTTATTTTTCCGTTATATATTTCTGTGCGCTTATTCTGTCGTGCAAGGCAGTTGCTTCAGACGCTTCGGATAAGACCATAAACTATGAATTCCTTGCAGGGCATAACAGGAACAGGATTTTTTGCGGAAGGATGCTCACGGCCTTTCTATGGGGCGTGGTTATAATGTGGCTCTTTTCTTTATTCCCTGTGCTTATTTATGATCTGATCTATGGTTGGGGAAGGGAGACGGACAGGTGGGGGATACTGTTCAGAATAACAATGACTTTATTCCCGTTGATAAGGATATGTGCATTTAATGTGCTGTTGGCTAGTCTGCTCCGCAGTGCCGGAAAAGGGATTGCTATATCATATACCTTGGTTATGGTTAGTGGGTTTGTGCTTTCTGTTGTACAGGAAATATATCAAAAAGATATTATATTGGAATTAGGTCTGACAAACCTGTTATGGCTTATCGCTCCGGGGAATTACAGGAATATTGTAATCGATGGAAAGAGTATCACTATTTTTGATACTGTACTCAGTACGGACATGACAGTAAAGACGATCATCATATCGCTTACTTTGGCTTTGGTCTATATCCTGTTGGCATATGCGGAGTTTAAAAGGAGGGACAGGGACTGACGATGAAAAATATAATACGTTCGGCTTATTATGATCTGCGCCATTCCAAATTATTTGTGGTGGTCTATCTGCTGACAGCGGTGATGCTTTCGGTTTCGGCAATGATAAATGTTGATGAAAAGGGTTGCGGTTATGTGATCGCCGAAAATGCATACATATATTGGGAGACCAGTGCATTTATAGCGGCATTGGTTGTTGGGATCATATGCAATGATGATCATATTGATAAGACAATAAATTATGAGATACTTGCGGGGCACTCCCGACTAAGTATCTTTATGGCCAGAAGTCTGTTTGGTATTCTACTTGCTGCTGCAGCGGCTACAATTATCAACTTTTTTCCGCTGGCAGCCGGATCGATGTTAAAAGGGTTTGGAGATATGCTGGCATTTAAGGATATGATCATCAGACAATTACTGTGTTTTTTTCCTTACTTAAGGTTTGCTGCATTCTTAACCGTTATTTGCTTTATCATAAAAAATCCTTATGTGGTCATTGCTGCCGGTTTTATCATATCCGAAATGGGAATGGGTTTTGCGGAAATATTTGACCACGGTAAAAGTGTATGTATAAGTATTTTTAACTTAGGACTGCTTGCCGATTTCAGTGCCTGGGTGATATATAATCTGGATCCGGTGAACGGTGTAGCATATTACGGTCGTTTCGAGGGTGAATTGGATATGGATGTGATCGTTGGAACGATACTCGTTTCTTTGATCATGACTGTATTCTATCTGTTTGTGGGATATGGAATATTCAGACGGGATGATATGGACTGAAGGGGGAGAAACAGATGGATTACATTAAAAAATTTTTTTCAAACAGAGCAAGACTTGTTTTTGCCGCACCGTGCTTCTTAGGCGTTTTTATAGTTTTTGTATATGGCTTTCATATTAAATTTCTGCCTGCATATATTGCAGCAGCGTTTCCGGTTCTGTGCTTCTATGCTGAAAAGAAGAAGTGGAGGATCCGTGTATTTTCGCTTACTGCCTTATTGCTCATAGGAAATATAGGCTGGTATTTTGCAATGCCTTCAGAGCACAGAGAATATCATAAAGATTTTGAGACAGCCTTTGCTCTCATGAAAGAACACTATGTGCTTGATAAGGAAAAAGATATTGACTGGAACAAACTGTATTCAAAATATGAACCTCTCTTTAAGGAAGCGGACAGGCTTCAGGATCCGGTATACGATTATGAACTGTGGCAGGAATTTACGGGAGAGTTTTATGATGGTCATGTGCAGTATGTGGTAAAAGAAGATGATGAAGGCCTAAGAGCTGTTGTCGAGAGCTACGGAAACGACTATGGTCTGTCACTGATACGGTTAAGCACAGGGGAATATGCGGCCGTAAACGTGGAAGGATATGACAACTGTTACAGTATTAATGATGAAGAAGATGATTACGGATTTTACAGGATCGATGATGAATATCATCCGGCTGACGTTTCTGATAAAAGATTGACACTTAAGAATGCCGGGCTTCATAACGGTAGCATCATCACAAAATGGAACGGGAAGGATATCACGGAATATTATGATGATGTGAAATATTATCTGACTCAATATCCGGTGAAAGAAAATGAGGAATTTTACCTGCCTATGTATGTGGCAGGGATCAGTAATAGCGATAGAGTACCCTATGCGCAGCGTTTTGATAAAGATAGCGGCAGTGTTACGATAAGCTTTTTGGATGAAAATGGCACCGAACAGACAGTGGAAGCACCATCGCTTGGGGCTTATACACCAAGGTTAATGGATACCTTTTCTAAGATCGACAGTGGTGTAAATATTACGAATCTGACATGGCAGCCTGTGGATGACGATACCGTGCTGCTTCGCATCAGGGAGATGGCATATGATGCGGACACCTATGCAGGTGTGGATTACACCGAGATGACAAATAAACTGAGGGAAGAGATACTTGCTTATAAAGAAGCAGGTATAAAAAATATAATATTTGACTTGCGTTCAAACTCCGGAGGCAGCCCCTGGTTTGTGATGAGTGTGGCCGGATTGTTCGCTCCTGAAGGTGAGCATGTGGCAAGTTACAGTGCGGTTATTGATAAAAAAAGTGCTACTTTTATAAGAGATGCTGAAGGAAAATATATAAAGAATGAGCCTCTTACCTACACAGGTGAGGATCTGTGGCATGACGGGCACATAATATTACTGGTAAATGCTATGTGTGTAAGTGCAGGTGATGATATGACCTACACGATGGGAGAGTATCCGAATGTAAAGGTTATGGGCTTTACCAGGACCAACAGCTCCTGTCAGGCGGTAACATTTGAAAGCTTAGAGAATGGTGATATAGGTTTTTCTGCAGTGCCAAATTTGGATGAAGAGAGCGAACCTCTTATAGATACAAGATCGGATCGATTAGGCAGAACACCTTTTGATGAATATATCCCCATGGATACGGAAGCTGTAAAGGCGATTTTTGACCTGGGGGAGGATTATGCACTGAATTATACTCAGATGCATATGGATTGCTTATAACGCTTTATCTGTGTACGCATAAACATTCGCTTTGTGTTCAACCAAAAAGCCTCCCGGCAAAAGGGTTGCAGGAGCAATATTGTTGGAAGGATCCGGTCTTGATAAGGTGTTGCAAAAAGTGGAAATGATTTCCTTTATATCATTTATTTCTCTGCCTATCTTGGCCATTTCTTCCTGATCTGAGGTTTTTGCGAAAAGGTGTTTGGCATCAAATGCCGATCCAAATTGCGATCCGTTATATGTCAGTGCTACAGCAACTTTTGTATCATTCATGTGGACCGCAATGCTGTGGAATTTGCCGCTTAAATAAGTTAAGCCCTGCATAAGTTGCGGAGTCAGTAGTGTTTGGGCATCCTGCGGATTCACAGCGAAGATCGCAAAACCATTGGCTTCTGCCGGACGGGCTAACTGTGTTGCTGCAGGATTGATCGCTTTGTGTAAAAAGTTTTGTGAGAAGATCTGAATGGATCCTGTATGCATTTCCGGGATATCAAACACAAGGATCCTGCCTTGAAAATATATCTTGCTCCCGTGCCCCGACCCCGGTGAATTATACGTGACAAGTACGTCGGACATTTCAAAGGGCGTTCTTTGCCAGACGCCCTGAACAAAATCCTCTGAGTAAAGTCTGTTTCCCATTTCACACAGTTGGAACCCCTGTACCGTATTTTCTGTGAATCCGCACTTCCAATCATAAGTTAACTTTTCGAAATTTTCTTCAAGTGGTCTTTTTACAAAAACCTCTTTATAGATATTCTTGTACTTTTTCATTGTTCCTGCGGCTATAGCAGCACCCAGGATAAAGCATGCGATGTCTACTAAAAAACACAGAGGCGACCCGAGCCAGACCATCAAAATGCCTCCGACAAAAAATCCTGCCACCATTAATCCATATCCAAGTATGGCTTTTAGACGTACTTTGTTCAGTTCCTTCATTCCATCAAGATTATTCATTTTTTTCCCCTCTCATTGTTAAAATTTTTTTGCGATATGGCCCTCACTTCCATATCAAGCACATTATATCATATGCCCAAAATCACTCCACACGTGTGCAGGCATACATATTGCTCAAACCAAGCCAAAGCTGGGATGACCCCAAAGACTTTACAGTATCTGATGGGGCATTCGGATATCGGGGTAGTTTACAACTTTCAAAATTGCTGCGATACGAATTATAAAAATAAAAAAGAAGTACACTTAACCTTAAGTGGCCCTGGCTATAAATAAACGAACCCGTCCTAGGGTGTCAAAAGCAGGAAAATGATTCTGTAGATTGACACTATGGGGCGGGTTTGTTATTTCAGATATTATGGATACACAAAATGTAGCGGTTGAAGAAATAATTGCACATTATCTTGTTGACAAGCAAAGAAAATAGGTGTAGTATCATGTTAGAAGTTAGCGAACATGCAAACGCTAGTAATCTAAAGTCTGTTTGAGTAACTACAATCTACGGGAGAAATCCCATATATTTTTTATACCGGTGTTAGAAAATAGCGAACAAGTAAACAAAACCGATATTTAGAAAGTAGGTGATTAAATTGGTCAGAAAACCAAAGAAACCTTTTATTAGGGATGTATTTCAGGCTGAGTTAACAAAAGGTGCGGCGAGAACAAAGCCTGATGGATATCCTATTATTGAAGAATGGATGGTCCCAAAGGAGCCACCGAAAGATGTGTTCCAATGGGACAGAAGACAG
>JAEEGL016050463.1_pt1 | contig 15417 bp, 9 predicted proteins | sample 9134231 | NCBI WGS metagenome assembly JAEEGL01 (sample SAMN16246548, study PRJNA631951) | gut metagenome | biome: gut microbiome; feature: rumen; material: fiber-attached | host: Bos | place: Iran: Karaj | collected 2018-10 | reverse complement strand
TACTAAAGCATATCTAGCAGGACTATTTAATGCTTCATCTCCCATAGACTCTTTTAATTTTTCATAACAAGACTTAGCAGTAGCTAAAGAATGATTTCCATCACCCATAGCAAATAATAATACACCTTTATCAGTAACATCATACTTCTTTTCGAAATTATCTTTATCAGCTAAATTTTCTAATTTAGCAACTACATCATTAATAGTTTCACTAGATAACTTATATCCTTTGATATGACCACCTTTTTGCATTAAATCAGTATCATATACAACATCTTCATCAGATACAACATTCTTTAAATTCTCAATTATTTCTTTTTTATCATCATCAATAAGAATCATTATATGAGGTAACTCTAATAATGCATTTTCTCTTACTTTCATTCTAGGTGGAATTCTTTCAATAACTGTTTTTTCAGTTGCTCTAATAAGAGTTTGAGAACCTTTTTCATAAGAATAATCTTCTAAATCAACTATTCCCATTAAACCTTCTCTTACTTTTCCATCATTTTGAGTTCTTTCTAGATAAATCATTGAATCAGTATATTCAGTAAATAAATCTTTCTCTAAATAATCTTTCATATTCTCATTTATCTTTTTAATTCTATCTTCTACATCATCATCTTCTAAATAGATTTCTGGTAAAGTAAGATTTAATGTAGATGGATTATCTCCAACGATTGTTTTTACTTCGTTCCAATAATCTGGTTCAGATGTGTATTGGTCACATGCAACAACACACCATTTAAACATATCTGTATTTTTTGGGATTAAAATATTCCCAGCCTTAAAAGGTATTTTCAAATTATCATCTCCTCGAACATATTATAACACAAGAAATAATAATATGATATAATTTCATTATGAGGAGTAATAAAATGAAGAAAAAGAAAAAATCAAATGATAAATTATCTTTAATTATAGAATGTTTATTAGTCTTTATAGTGATTTTTATCTATAATTCTTTTTTTGATCAGACACAAGATAAGTTAATAGATTTTACTCATAGTTATAGTATTGTCAAAGGATTAATCCCATATAAAGATTTTAATATGGTTGTAGGACCAGTTTATCCAGCAATAATGGCTTTCTTTTTATTGATCTTTGGTAATAATTGTTTAGTTTTTAATGTAGTTAATTCATTAGCAGTACTATTAATATATTTAATAATAAGACATCATAATAAGAGAACTATAGCTTTCTTTTTCATAGTACTATTTCAAGCTTTTTTAATAGCAAAATATAATACATTTATAATGATATTCTTATATCTTTTATATTATTTAGAAAAAGGTAATATAAAACATAAAGATTATTTGATAGGTTTTATTTTAGCTTTAACTGTTTTTACTAAAATACATGTAGGAGCTTTTCTAATATTACCAACATTTATCTTACATTATAAAGAACCAAAAGTAATATTAAAAAGATTTATATCTTTTATGATTACATCATTAATAATATTCTTAATATTAATATTACTTAATTGCTTTAAAGAATTCTTAAACTATACAGTATTTGGATTATTTGATTTTGGTGGTTCTACAGCAACTAAACAGTGTTTATCTAAATATTATTATTTAATAATAGTATTAGTAATTGTAATAATAGTAAATATTATTGAAATGAAAGAGAATAAAGAAATATTATATTTTACTTGTTTCTTAATATTAGCTTTACCATTAATAGAACCAATACATGTAGCTGAAGCAGTATTTCCAACAGTAGTATATTATGGAGATAAGATAAAATATAGTGACAAAATGAGAGTATTATTCTTATTAGTATCTTATATTTTTGCAGTAATAATATTTGTTAGTTTAGCTAGAAATAACACATTTAAGTATTTTGGTACAAAATATTATCTATCAAATAATGGGCCAACAAATACTGCATTAGAAATAGTACATAAAGAAAACAAAAAATTACCAAAAGGATATAAATACTATTACTTTTTAGAAGAAGCATATTTCTTTAAACATGATTTAAAAGAAAATATTACTAAATATGATTTTATATGGGAAGGAAATATAGGCTACAATGGAGAAGAACAATATATAAAAGAGATTAATAAAGATTGTAAAAAGAATAAATGTGTCTTTATTACTAATATGCAATCATTTACATCTATTCAAATTAGTCCTAAATTAATTAAATATGTTACTGATAACTATAAAAAAGTTGATACTAATAGTTCTTATATATTTGTATTTACAAATGAAGAGGATTTTGAGAGTAAAGTAAATAAATAGTTAGTGAATTATTTTTAATATTAGAAAAGATTATGATATATTGATAGTAGAGGAAGTGTAATAATGAAAAAATACATACAAAAAAGAAGGAATAACTTAGTAAGTACATTAGCTACATTATTAGTTTTACTATTAGTAGGAGTAGTTTTTGTTAGTAATACGAAAGAAACTTATGCTATAGATACAGGAGTATTTAAAAATGGTTTTCCAACAACTACTTTTAAACCTGGAACATCAACAGATATTATAAATTATGTAAGTACTGCTTTTGGTACTAATACTACTTATCAAAATTATTATAAAAACTTTAATGTTCGAGCTAATTATGTAGATAATAATTCAAGTAATCCTAAACCACTATATCAACTAATGAAGAATTTAGAGACTCCTAAGTCAACTGAATCATTTGAAATAAATGATAATTCTCCTGTTGATATAGAAGATGATGGAATTACTTATATTATCAATCATGGATATAATACAACAAATACAACTAATACAATATTTACTGATAGTAGTCATGGTAATGTAAGTAATAATACTATTAAACAATATATAACTCAAGTAGCATTATGGTTATACATTTATGAAAAAAAGACATCATTTAGTTCGACTATTTGTGCTAATACAGGAAATGGATATGATGCCTGTGACTTTTTAGATAATTCAAATGCTAGAGTTTCAGCTACAAATATAAGAACTATGTTAAATGCAGCATCTAATATTAATGGATACTCTTATTTAGCATATATTACTGATTTAGTAGATGAAGCTAAAAGCTATACAGGTGCAGAAACTTCAGCAATAGCTAGTTTCCCATCTAAGTTTAATTATGCGATTTCAAGTGATAATACTAAAGCAACTATTAGTGGCCTATCTCCTAATATAACAGGAAATGCTGCCAACTATATGTATTATGCAGTTGAAATATCAGATCCTAATTCATATGGAGCATATGTTGCAGATAGTAATGGTAATAAACTAACTAATACAACTAAGATGTCTGGTAATTTTTCAGTAGTAATACCATTAAAAAGTAATATAAGTACAATGGACTTAAGAACAGTTAAAATAAAAGTATATGCATACTTTGTTTATGACTATAATAAATCATATATTGTAACAACATCTACTTCTGCACCATTAAATGTTCCAGATAATAATTTAGTAGTTAGATATGGTACTGAAAAATATAATCGTTATTCTACTGTAGGAGTTGCTTTTACACCATATGAAATTATTAAAACTGAGTTTAGTCCAAGTAATTTTACTCAAATAAGTAAAATAAATATAACTAATTCAAAAGAATTACCAGGAGCTGAATTAGTAATAACAGATGTTAATAATACTTCTAATAAATGGGAATGGACTTCAACATCAAAACCACATTATATTAGTTTAAATAATGGATCATATAAATTATGTGAAAAAAAAGCTCCAGCTGGATTTGAAAGAAAAACAGAATGTATAAATTTCACAGTAGACGGAGCAAAAATAAAAACAGTAGTAATGAAAAATAGGCCTACTTATATTCCTAATACTCAAAAAATGTTAAATAAATTATTAATAGTTCTTGGAATAGTATCAGTAATAGGAGGTATTGGAATACTAGTTTACTATACAAAAAATAAAAATAAAGAAATAGTTACACAATAAAAAAATAGACAATGTCTATTTTTTTATTTATATTTAGCTAGTACTAAAAATATAGTTAATAGTAGTATGATACAAATACTAACACCCATAATAGTAGTAAGAGTAATTGTACCAACATAACCATTAGATTTATTACTTTTAGTTAATACTTTTGCTTTTTTCTTTTCAGGTTGTTTATTATTATTTTGTATACTACTTTGTTGAATAATATCCTTTTGTTTATTATCTTGTCGATTATTTATATGTTTAGAAACTTCTTCTTTAGACTTACATCCACTTTCTTTAGCTTCTCTAATAGAAGTAATAGTTTCATTAAGCATTTTCTTTCTCTTTCCATAAGCTTCCATATAATGAGGATCAGATAGTTTTTCTTTTAATTGAGATAATCTCTTTTCTTTTTCTCTTTTATCTAAATTCTCATCATTACTTATTTTTTGTATCTTTCTTTCAGGATCTTCTGAATCTCTAATATTTTCAGTTTGTTTTATTACTATATCCAATTTTTCCTCAAAACTGATATCTTCATCTATAGAATCTATTATTTTATTAAATAATTGTACTTTAACATATTCATCATAAGGAATAGCATCTTTTCTAGTAGTTTCTATAGCTTCTTGTAATCTGATATTTTCTTCTCTAGATTTTAAAGGATTATAATCATCTTCAACTAATCTTAAAGAAGGATTTTTTAATGTCTTTAAAGCCCTTTCTTGATCAGAACCCATAGTTCTTAGTTGAATAGGGTTGTGAGCATCTGCTCCAACTATTACTTTATTACCAGTTTCACTTGCTATATCCCAGAAAATAGAATTAGGATACTCATTTCCTTTATATAAACCAGAAAGATTTATTTCTAAAGGAATATCCATATCATATGCTTTCTTACATATTAAACGAGCGGCTTCTTTAGCATTTTCTATAAATTTATCTTTGTCTTCTTTTTTCTCAATGCTATTTAATTGAACCATAAATATATCAGGATGAGCAACCATATCAAATAAACCAGTATCCATAGCTTCACATACTTGTTTAGCATATTCTGATGGGTATTCAGGATTATTCTTATCATTTACTTTATCAATCCCATCATGTAAAAAATGTTGTCCTAATATCAAATAGTCTACTTTATCTCTTAAATTAACTAAAAACTCTTTTTTAGCAGGATCATATTCAGCTTCAAATCCAGATAGAATAGTCATATCAGGATTCTCTTTTCTTAAAGCTTCAATAGCAGACAAATATTCATCCACTTCACTAATATTCATTCTATGTTTATTATCAGGATATTCATATTCAGTATTTGGAACATGATCAGAAAATCCAATAGTAGTCATCCCAGCTTGTTTAGCAGATTGAATATATTCAGAATCGCTAAAATCATTCGCATGACCACATCTCTTTGTATGAGTGTGATAATTAAAAGAGACTTCTTTAGCTTTAGATTTACTTTCCATACCTTCAGTATAATAACCACCAAATAGAGTAGTAATAGGTTCTTGTCCCCTCATAACTCTTTTCTGATTCTCTAAAGAAACTCTAAAGTTTTGGCTATCTGTTTTACTCCAAATAGTTAAACCTCTAATATTACACTCTTCTTTATTTCTATCAATACACTCATATATTTCATTAATTCGTTCTTGTCTTTTCTCTCTTATTTCTTTATCAGATAATCCATCTAAATCACTCATTGCTAAATCAAACTCAGTAATTTCAATTGGTAAACCTAATTTACTTAATTCTTTAAATGAAGATTCAATATCCTCAACAGATACATCATAATCAATATGCATTTGAGTACCAATACTATCAATTAATTTAATATCATGTTCTTTTTCATACTTATGTATTATTTCAAATAGATTTTTTAATGAATCCATTTTTCTAGAATCTTCTAAATTATCATCATTATAAGTAAAATCAACATTAGGTAAATTTTGTCTAGCTACTGCAATCACATCACATAAGTCTTCAATAGATAAAAATTTTGACCAACCAGCCTTAATATTATCATTAACTTCTCCTTTGATATCTTTAACTTGTTCAATATCACCACGATATTTATAAGGAGTATCGCCATCTAATGGAAATCTATTTAATAATTCATTAAAAACATCAATACTTCTAACAGTATCCCCATATTCTTCAGAAATATGTTTAGTAATAGAATCAACATAAGTAATCAACTTTTCTTTAACAAGTGTTTTGTTTTCATCATTAACATCTAAATTATATAATTCTTCTGGACAATCCATATAGAATACCAAAGCATTAAGTCTAACTTTTTTATCTAAATCCTTAGCAAAAGCTATAGCTTTATCTAATCCACTAAAATCAAAAGAACCATCTTGAAGAGTAACATTACCATACTTAGCTTCAGCATCTATAGTTATAGACTCATATTCTTCTATTCTAGATAATAAACTCTCAATTGCACCTTTATAAGTTTTCTTAATACCTGATCTTTCTACAGGAACACATCTATGTATTGCTTTGAATATAGAAAGAGATTTTTCTTTACCAAAAGTATCTATTATTGTATTAATAAGCTCATTATTAGAAGAAGAACTACTATTAATACCAGTTAATAAGTCTATATCTTCATCAGTAAAATTAGGATTTTCTCTTAAAAATTGAATAATCTTTATCTTACTAGCATTAGGTTCTCTAAAAGAAGTATTTTTATCAACTAAAAAATCTTGATATGAATGAAAAACATAATCTTTTAAAGTATCTAAATCAGTAGTATTTATTTTACTTAAATCTATATTTAAATTATAAGAATTATTAATTACTTGTTGCAATTCTTCTATAGAATTAGCTCTCATAATATTAATTAAATCAATATCTTGACCATTTAAAGTAATACCAGTAAATTCAAGTTCTAAATCAGTTAATTCTTTATTATCTAACATATCTTCAATTTCTTTTTTTTCTTTCATTTTTCTAACATTTTCAATATACTCATCAACTAAAGAATCTATTTCTTCAATAATATCTTCTAAATTATCTGAACTATTTTTATATCTATTAATAAAAGAATTAACTCTACTATTATCAATATTAATCCCAAGAGATCTAATTTCTTTAACTTTGTTATTTATATAATTTTCAATTAATATATTTTTTTCATCCATATTAATATCTCCTTATACTAATAATAACATAATTACAATTATTATTAAATATTCAACTAAAAAGAAAAATTATTATATAAATTAGACACTTATATTTACATAATTACTTTTCTTTTAAAAAATTATTAGTTATAATTGAATTGAAAGATAGGTTGATAAAATGAAGAAATTATATTTATACCAACTTATAATTAACAAATAAACAGGTAAGCCGAAGTACCTGTTTTTTTAGTGAGGGAGGTTAAAATGAATAGGGAATTTGATCAAGAAGAATTGGAATTAGTTAATGAACTCCTTGAGATAACAAAAAAAGAAAGAAATATATCTCATGTTTCTGCATTATTAGGTGTCAGTGAATTTGAAATATTAGGTATGGTTCACAATTTGATAGAAGATGGAAAACATATTATAGTAAAACAATATGATGATGGTTTCCATATACTTAATAATGGTGATCCAGTAGACTTAGAAGGAAGTAAATATTCTTTTGAAACAGATGAAGACAATGAATTTAAATTTGTCGCAATATCTGATACAAGATTAGGTTCTAAGTCACAACAATTAGCTATTCTAAATGATATATATAGAAAAGCCAAAGAAATGGGAATTTCTAATGTTATATTATGTGGGAACATTTCTGCTGGATTAAAACCAATTACTGATACAGAATCTAATTTTATAGATGATACTCAAGCTCAAATAGATTATATTGTTTCAAATTATCCAAAATATGAAGGTATTAAAACATACTTTATTTTAGGTAAAGAAGACAATAAACATCTTTCTAAGAATAACGTAAATATTGGTCAAAGAATCGCAAGTCAAAGACCTGATATGATTTATTTAGGAAAAGATCTTTGTGATATTACTATTGATCGTGCAAAGATGCAAGTCCTAAGTTCTAAATTAAATAAAACATATACTTCTTCATATCGTCCTCAACAAACTATAGATGCTTATCGTAGTGAAGATAAACCTGATGTTTTATTATATGGTGGTTTACTACAAATGGAAAAATTTAAGTATCGTGGTGTTAACTGTATAACAGTACCAAGTGTAGTCGCAACAGATAAAGAAATGAAGACAAAAAGATATAATAATACAATTGGTGCTTGGTATGTAACAGTAAAAACAAATGAAAAAGGATTATTAGAATCAATTAATGCGATTAATTCTCCATATTATATTAGTAATAAGAATGATTATAAAGGAACTACTATTAAAGTACCATTATCTACTAATAAACCAATTAGTTTAGATAGTGCTTCTATAGAAACAGGTTTAAAGAGTTTTAATTATGTAAAAAATGGTATGAGTATAGATACATTTATGGCTAAATTTCATATTAGTTATAAAGAATTACAAGGATTATTACATATATGGGAGTATTGTGGTAAAGAAGTAGAGATAGTACCAGAAGGAAAAGAAATGGTATTTAAAAAGAATACTCCTAAAAAAGCCACTTATAGTAAAGCAAATTTAGATAAATTAAACTATAATGAAATATTAGTAGTATCAGATACTCATTTTGGTAATATTCATAATCAACAACACTTATTAAATGAGTTATATTTAGAAGCATATAATAGAGGTGTTACTACTGCATTTCATGTAGGAGATATGACTGATGGTAATTATCCTAATAGACCAGAAAATCCAAGACAACAATTCTTACATGGATTTGATGAACAGGCTGGTTACACTGCTGAAATGTATCCTTATGTAGATGGAATAACTACTTATTATATTTTAGGCAGTCATGATGAAACTCATTATAAGAATGGTCAAGCTACTATAAATAAATATTTAGATGCAACTAGACCTGATATGGTTTATTTAGGACAAGATACTGGTGAATTTACTATAAATAAAGTTAAATATGTATTAGATCATCCAGGAGGAGGATCATCTCAAAGTTTATCTTATAAACCACAAAAGAGAATTGAATTATTAGAGTCTCACATGAAACCAAATATATTATTAATAGGTCATTATCATAAAGATTATCATTTCTTATATAGAAATGTTCAATGTATAGAAGTACCTGCTTTATGTGGAAAAACTCAATTTCAACAAAAACAAGGATTAATTAATTCCGTTGGAGGATATTTCTTAAAGGTTTGGTCTGATAATAAGGGTCATGTTCAATATTGTGAACCAGAAGATATTTCTTATGGTGAAAAGGACTTATGGGATGAAGCAGGAAAAGATAAACATAAAGTTAAGAAACTTGTTATTCCTAAAGGTATATATTAAAAAAGAACACATTTGTGTTCTTTTTTATTTTACTTTTACTTTTTCTCTTCTTCTACCAATAGCTATTCCAGCTAATGCTAATGATGATGCAAAACCTGCCATAGCTGGTATTAATATATTATTGTCATCTCCAGTTTGAGGACTAATATTTGTTTTAGTTTGAGCAACTGGTTTTACAGGTTGTTCTGGAGTTGCAGGTGTTACAGGTTTATCAGGTGTAACTGGAGTATCAGGTGTAACAGGTGGCTCATCTGGTGTAATAGGTGGCTCTGTGTCTTTAACATTAATTAAATCTAAATCTATAGCATAATTTTCATCATATGGATTATACCAAGTAATACCTAATAAGTTTTGATATGCTCCATTATCAAAGTCAAAACTTGATGTATCTGTTGCTGTATTTGCTGTTGAATAAATATATAGATGCATATCTGCTGGATGATGATCTTGATCACTAACTAAATATTGATATAGTTCATAATATCTAGCAATTTTTGCTCTTATTTCTTCATTACTTTTAGCATTATGACCTTGACTCCAGTGTCTTGCTAAATTACCAAAGGCATCACCTTGACCAATAACTGTTGTGAAGATATCAGTACCTAATGGTGCATTAGGATTATAAACAAAGCTTCTATACCAAGGGTATACATACCATGTAAATCTTCCATCATCAGTTACATAAAAATCTATAGCATCATAATTTGTAGGTTCTTGTCCTTTATTAACTCTTTGTACTCTTGTTAAACCAGCATTTGTATAATTTTTAAGTGCTGATTCAGTTACATATCTGATTTCTGCAGGTGTTAAATCATCAAATAGCTCTACAGCAAGTTGACGATGATAAATAATATCTAACATTTTATCATATAGCTCTTGTGAACTTAAACTTTGATCTGATACATCAATTTTACTAGTGTTTTGATGAGCATCAGTATAAACTGTTTGATTCATGAAGTTTCTAATATCATCTGAGCTTAATATCATTCCATCATAAATAGAATTTTCATCTGGTGTTTCCCAGTCTTGATTAATACAGTAAACTTCGCTCTTTTGAGATTCCATTTCTATGTAATACAATGGTGTACCACCATAATGTTCACAAGGTGTTTCTGAGAAATCTACTCCAGCATTTAAATCTTTTACTTCTACTTTAACAGTAAATGGTTTATCAGCTGCTTTGATATATCCATTTGGAGCTGAAACTTCATGTAAAATATATTCACCTTCAGGTAACATTGTTACATGATCAGTTCCATCAGAAATCCATTCATCTACAACATTTCCATTAGCATCAATAATTTGTAAAAGTGATCCAGCTAATGGTGCCCCATCTTCATCTACTTTAGAAGTTGTTGTTTGTACTTTATGTTCTTCAGCTTGCTCTCTAGTAGTCGCTTCATTTTTTTGTCCTTTTGCTTCACTAACAACAGTCTCTTCTTTAGCTTCAGTTGCTTCTTCAGTTACTTCTTCTTTAGTTTCTTCTTTAACTTCTTCCTTAACTTCTTCTTTAGTTTCTTCTTTAACTTCTTCCTTAACTTCTTCCTTAACTTCTTCCTTAACTTCTTCCTTAACTTCTTCCTTAACTTCTTCCTTAACTTCTTCTTTAGTTTCTTCTTTAACTTCTTCTTTAGCTTCTTCTTTAACTTCTTCTTTAGTTTCTTCTTTAACTTCTTCCTTAACCTCTTCCTTAACTTCTTCTTCTATTGTTTTTTCAATAGTAGGTTCTTCAGTTTCCATTGCAAATACTGGTGTAACATATGCAAATCTTGAAGCAGTTAAAGCAGCAGCTAGTCCAATGGCCGCAAAATTAACATGTAATTTTTTAATATTCATAAATTCTCTCCTCCTAGTAATTCATACCTATGTATTCTATTATTATTTATCATAATTGTCAAATTTATGGTAGAATTAGTTTGAAGGTGATTATATGGAAACAGAAGTTAGATTTTTTTATTCAACAAATAGTAAAGATAAGATTATCAATCATCTAAAAACAATAAATAATTTAGAATATGATGATAAATATTATGAAAAAACTGATCAATACAATCATCCAATGAAAGAATATGATTTTTATACTAAAGAGATAGATGGAAGATTTAGAATAAGAAAAACTGAAAGTATATCTACAAATAAATGTATGATTACTTGGAAAAGAAGATTAAATGAAGGAAGTAATATTCAACAAGAAGAAGTAGAATTGAGTATTAAACCAGAAGAGTATGATAATCTATTATTCTTATTAAATAATGTTCTTCATATGAATTTAATTGAGTCTTATGAAAGATATAGATCAGTATTTCATAATGATGATATAGAAATAGTAGTAGATGAATATCCTTTCGGTATAGCAGTAGAAGTTGAAAATAAAAGTAAAACAAAAGATGGTATTGAAGTAGTTAAAGAATGGGTAAATAAAATAGGACTAAATTTAAATGATGCATATCCACTATCTTGGGATGATAAGTATTTAGAATTATGTAATGAACAAAATAAGAATGAAGAAAAGATTGTTACTTTTGATAAAGATATGCCTCAAGTATTAAATGATTTCTAGTATGAAAATTGACTTTTACCTAGTAATATCATATAATTATACCAAGGAGAGATGATTATGTTAAATTATTTTGAATACAATATCATGTATGTTTTAACATAGTCATACCTGTTAAAAAAATAATCTATTAGCAGGTATGACAATTTTTGTCGTGCCTGCATCCACCAAATGGATGTAAGTACGTTCATTTGGTTTTTATATGCAAAAAAGGAAGGTAATAGATTATGATAGAAATAAGTTTAAACAATATAAATAAAAATTATGGTTCTAAAAATATACTTAGTAATTTAAATTTAGAAGTTAAAACAAATGATAAAGTATCTCTAATAGGAGAAAATGGTTGTGGAAAAACAACTATATTAAATATTATTAATAAAATAGAGAATATAGATAGTGGAACTATAGCTATAAGAAAAGATTCTAAAATAGGATATCTTTCTCAACAACCAGAAACTATTTATAATAACAAGATAGTAAAAGATATTTTATATGATAATTTAAAAGATCTTTTAGAATTAGAAAAATTATTAAAGAAATATGAATTAAAAATGGAATCTGATCCGAATGATATAACTATTATTAATAAATATCTAACTATACAAGAACAATTCATTGAAAAAGGAGGTTATGAGATATCTACCTTTATAGATAAAATATCTCATAGTCTAAATATTAATGATTTATTAGATAAAGAATTTAAGTATTTATCAGGTGGAGAGCAAAAAAGAGTAGTTCTAGCATCTATTCTTTTAGAAAAGCCTAATATTCTAATTTTAGATGAACCTACTAATCATTTAGATATTACTACTTTAGAATGGTTAGAAGATTATCTAATAAGATTTAATGGTACAATAATCGTTGTATCACATGATAGATATTTTCTAGATAAAGTAACGAACAAAACTATTCTAATTGAAAATGGTAAATCTATTGTATTTAATGGTAATTATTCTAAATACTTAGAAGAAAATGAATTGAGATTAGAAAGAGAATTTAAAGAGTATAAAGATCAACAAAAATTGATAGCTAGTATGAAGAAAAAGATAAAACAACTAGAAGAATTTGGTAGATTAGCTTATCCAGGAGGAGAACCATTCTATAAAAGAGCAGAAAACATTCGAAAAAGATTAAATAGATTAGAATTAAAAAATAAACCAGTAGTAAAAAAAGAATTACCTATAAAATTAGAATATGATAATAGATCAGGTAAAGATGCTTTATTAATAGAAAACTATGATTTAAAAATAAATGATAATGTTTTAATAAACAATATAAACATAAATATTAGTTATCAAGATAAAGTATGTATCATAGGTGATAATGGTTGTGGTAAAAGTACCCTTATTAAAAGGATTATTAGTAATGATGATAACATAAAAATAGGTACTAATATTAATATAGGTTATATTCCTCAACAAATAGTTTTTGATAAAGATGAAAGAGTAATAGATTATGCTAAAAGAAGTTTTGTTGGTGATGAAACTCATCTAAGAAGTGCTTTAGATAAATTTTATTTTCATGGTGAAAATGTCTTTAAAAAGATTAATAAAATATCAGGAGGAGAAAAAGTAAGATTAAAGTTATTTGAATTAATTCAAAATAAATGTAATTTAATAATTCTAGATGAACCAACTAATCACATAGATATATTTACAAAAGAAACTTTAGAAGAAGCTTTAAAAGAATATGAAGGTACTTTATTATTTGTATCACATGATAGATATTTTATTAATAAATTGGCTAATAAAATCCTTTATATAAATAATAAAGAAATAACTGAGTATTATGGAAACTATGATGATTATTTAAAACAAAAACACTAACAATTGTTAGTGTTTTATTTACTTTAAAAATAATTAGGTATACAATAAGTATGAAATGTATAACTAGTTATACTTAAAGGAGGCAATATGAAAGATAAATTTGTAGGTATTGCTAGAGTAGGAGAAAAAGGACAAATAGTAATACCAAAACAAGCAAGAGAAATGTTTGATATTAATTCAGGTGATACAGTTGTAGTTTTATGTGATAAAAAGAAAGGAATGGCTATTATCAAATCTGATATTTTAGAAAATACAATTGATAAAGTAATGCCAGAAACAAAATAATGTATTCAATTGAAACAAAAGACTTAACTAAAAAGTTTAAAGAAAAAGTAGCCGTAAATAAAATAAATTTAAAGATAAAAGAAGGTGAATTATTTGCTCTATTAGGTACTAATGGAGCAGGAAAAACTACAACAATAAAAATGTTATCAGGATTAATTCTACCAACTCAAGGAGATATTAAAATTAAAAATATGGATATGAAGAAAGACATGTTCAAGATAAAAGAAATATTAAATGTATCTCCTCAAGAAACTGCTATAGCCCCAAATCTAACAGTAAAAGAAAACTTAGAGTTTATGGCAGGAGTATATCAAATAAAAGATAAAGATAAAAAGATTAATGAACTTATTAAACAATTTAAATTAGATGAAGTATTAAATAAAAGAGCCAAAACTTTATCAGGTGGATGGCAAAGAAAAGTATCTATCGCTATAAGTTTAATAAATGATCCAAAAATCTTATTCTTAGATGAACCTACTTTAGGACTTGATGTAATCGCAAGAAAAGAATTATGGAAGATAATAGAAGGATTAAAAGGAAAAATAACTATCATTTTAACTACTCATTATATGGAAGAAGCAGAATCTTTATCAGATAGAATAGGTATTATGTCAGAAGGAAATCTAGTTGATATTGGTACTTCAAAAGAATTAATTAAGAAGACAAAAACTAAAAACTTTGAAGATGCCTTTGTCTCTATCGCAACAGGAGGTGAACTATAATGAGAATGTTAAACTTTGCTAAAAGAAACTTTAAAGAGTTAATTAGAGATCCTCTAAGTTTAGTATTTGAAATAGTTCTTCCAGTCTTCTTACTATTTATTTTTCAACAATTTAATATACCAGATGAAATATTTAGTATAGAAAACTTTACTCCATCAATTATCTTATTTGGATTTTCATTTATAACATTATTCACTGCTACATTAGTATCTAAAGATAGAACATCATCATTATTAATTAGATTAGGTACTTCTCCAATGAAATCAAAAGACTATATTTTAGGATACATAGTATCATTATTACCAATAGTTTTAATTCAAAATGTTTTATTCTTCATAGTAGCTATTCTACTAGGATTAAAATTTAATATAAGTATAATATTCACAATTCTAATATCACTAATAATATCAATATTTTTTATTTCTTTAGGTATTTTAATAGGAAGTATAGCTACAGAAAAAGGAACAGGTGGAATAGGAAGTATTATAGTTCAATTAGTATGTTTTACTAGTGGAATGTATTTTCCAAAAGAATTAGTAGGTAAAACATTTTCAACTATTTGTGAAATATTACCATTTGAAAGTACTTTAAATATAATAAAAGGAGTATTAAATAATAATTTAAGTATCATTTCTACAACAAATATAATAGTATTTTCACTATATTTCATTATTATCTTAGTACTATCAATTATTATATTTAAAAAGAAAATGATAAGTGATAATAAAT
>JAEEGL015413181.1_pt1 | contig 15418 bp, 10 predicted proteins | sample 9134231 | NCBI WGS metagenome assembly JAEEGL01 (sample SAMN16246548, study PRJNA631951) | gut metagenome | biome: gut microbiome; feature: rumen; material: fiber-attached | host: Bos | place: Iran: Karaj | collected 2018-10 | reverse complement strand
CTCAAGCAGGCCAATCTTGCCAAGCGAGTCGAGTGCGGCATCATATTCAATATGATAGTTGGCAAGTACTTTCACGTTTGCCTGCTCCTCAATAAATTTCTTTATCGATTTATACACCTCAAAATCAGGCTCTTTGTATTGTTTTTTATTTTTAGCCTCCGAATCGACAAACTGCTGAAGCTTGTAACGCTGGATTTTGCCAAGATTGGTTCGCGGTAGCTCCTTGTCGATAATTGTGAATTGCATTATGCGCTTGTACGACGACTGCTTGTCGTTGAACTCGGGGAAGAACCTCTCTTTGAAATATTGTCTGACATCGGCAATACCAGCCGCATGGGCCTCGGCTTCGTTCACCGACAAAAGCGCGTGCAGCATGCCTTTATGCTCAATTACAGCCACCTCTTTCACCACAGCCGACTCAAGAATTTTTTCCTCAAGTTCGACAGGATTTATGTTTTTGCCGTTCGGCAAGACGATGATTTCCTTTTTGCGGCCTGTGATATACAGATAGCCTTTTTTGTCGATGTAGCCCATATCGCCGGTATGCAGCCAGCCGTCGCGCAGAATTTCGGCAGTTTCTTCGGGGCGGTTGTAGTAACCCTGCATAATGTTCGGTCCTTTAGCTACAATCTCGCCGTCGCGGATTTCAAGTTGCACACTTTCAAGGCGTTGACCGGGTGTTCCCACGCGCTCACGCCCTGGGCGGTTGAAGGTTATCATTGGAGCAGCCTCGCTCATTCCGTATCCTTCCAAAACGGTGAATCCCAACGTTTTATAGAATCGGCCCGTGTCGAGCGGAAGCGATGCGCCGCCACAAACCATTATCTGAACATTGCCCCCAAACGTCTGGTGCACTTTGTTAAACACAATACGTCCAATGTGTTTGTTGGGCCTGATTGACAACAGTTTGTACAGCAATCGTGCCGGTGCTTGTTCGTATATCTTCAGCTTAACGGCTTTGTGAATCATCTCGTAAAGCCTTGGCACACCAATAATTATGGCAACACGGTTCTTGCTGAGCGTCTCCATAAGGTCGGCACTCTGCATCGACGGCGACATAACCACCGTTGCGCCAATGTTGAACGGCATTATCAGCGAGCCCATAAGCGGCAAAACGTGATGCAACGGCAACAATATCAACACATTGCGGTCGGGCGTGTAAATGCCGACCCTCTCGCCAACCTCAATACAGTTGGCACGCAAATTCTGAAACGAAAGCATAACACCTTTCGGGTTGCCTGTTGTTCCCGATGTGTAAACAATTATTGCTGTTTTGTCGTCGGGATAATCGCGCGTAACATATTCCGATTCAGCAACCTGCGGCAGCTCTATATCATCAAGGCAGACGAAATCCGGCTTATATTGGAGCTGGCGGCTGGCCTCTATAATGGTCTCTTTTTTGCCGTTGCTGTAGTAAACCACACCCGGACGGCTGTCGTTGAGCATGTAAGCCACATCGTCGATTGAAGCGGTATGGTCGATTGGGACAACGATTTTTCCGTTGAGCCAACCGGCATAAAATGCAAAAACCCACTCCGGACGGTTCTCCGATACTATGGCCACCTTGTCGCTCTCAATGTTGCGCGACATTGCGGCATATTGTTGTATAAGTTGCTGTGTTTCGGCGTAAGTGTATGTGTGCCACTTTGTTACAATGGCAGGCTTCTGAAGATTTGCAAAATCAATCATTTGTTATTCGTCGTTTTAAATTTATTTAAACTGACAAAAACTGTGCCGTAAACAGCTCTGAACGCATTTTTTAAGAACATTTCCGAATACAAATTCGTTTTCGACATAAAACGCAATTAATCAGGATATTAAAAGACCGCATCTTTTTTTCAAACAATTAAGATTTTATCAGATTTTTTTAAAAGAATTGGATTTACTTTGCGGCTCAAAACGAAACAAAATTTTTATGCAGTAAATCAGAAATGAAAAATACCTATTTTGATTTGGTAGAACAAAGCTACTACTTCCCTCAAGAGGGGTTTGACCTGAAAGACGGCTATCTGGCTTTTCACGGAATATCGCTCAAATACCTGATTGAGAAATACGGCACGCCATTCAAACTTGTTTATCTGCCACGTATTGGCGAGCAGATTAAGAAAGCAAGAAATTTGTTCAACCGTGCTATCAACGCCAATCATTATACAGGTAAATACCAATACTGCTACTGCACCAAATGCTGCCACTTCCACCATGTGGTAAGCGCCGCGCTCAAACACAATGTCAACCTCGAAACCAGTTCGGCTTTCGACATCGATTTGCTTGAGAAACTGTACCACAAAGGCGAACTCGACAAGTCGCGGACAATAATCCACAATGGCTATAAATCAGACGATTACATCAAAAAGATACTGCACATCCAGTCGCTCGGTTTCGAGAACAGCATCATCATCCTCGACTCGGCCAAAGAGCTGCAGCGCATCATCGACATTGCCGGCGACCGCAAGCTGAAAGTGGGCTTGCGCATGGCTATCGACGAGGAGTCACAGAGCGCTTACTACACATCGCGCTTGGGCATCCGCCACACCGAGATACTGAGCTACTACAAATCGAAAATCAAGGACAATCCGAATATCGAGCTCAAGATGCTCCACTTTTTTGTCGATTCGGGCATCAAAGACAGCCTATACTACTGGGGCGAGTTCAATAAGGCCGTGAAGCTCTACTGCGAGCTCCGCAAGCAATGCGACACGCTCGACAGCCTCGACCTTGGCGGCGGTTTCCCAATCCGCAACCACCTTGGCTTTGAGTACGACTACGAATACATGATTCGCGAGATTGTGAAGGTGATAAAAGACGCCTGCATCAACGCTAGCATCCCCGACCCTGACATCTACACCGAGTTCGGCAAATACACCGTGGGCGAAAGCGGCGCAATAATTTTCCAGGTGATTGAGCAGAAACAGCAGAACGACAAGGAGCGCTGGTACATCATCAACAACAGCCTGATGAACACCATTCCCGACGCATGGTCGATTTGCGAGAAATTTATTCTTCTGCCTATCAACAAATGGGAGAACGAGTACGCAAAAGTCAACATCGGCGGCATCAGCTGCGACCACTCCGACTACTACAACTCGGAGGATATGAACCAGGAGGTGCTTCTGCCCACGTTCAACGACAAAGACAAAGAGCCGCTCTACCTCGGATTCTTCCACACTGGCGCCTATCAGGACTCGATAAGCGGCTACGGCGGCATCAAGCACTGCCTTATTCCCGCCCCAAAACACGTGATTGTTGACCGCGACGAGAAAGGCAACTTCATTGACTATGTATTCCGTAACGAACAATCAGTCAATGAGATGCTAAATATTTTAGGATACAACGACAAAATGTAATTCACATAAAAATTTTAAAATCTTACAGATATGGAAAAAGGACCTATATCGCAATTCATCAAGCATCACTACCGCCACTTCAATTCGGCCTGCATAGTTGATGCTGCTGAGGCCTACGACGCCCACATGAAAAAAGGCGGAAAGATGATGCTGGCTATGGCTGGCGCCATGAGTACCGCTGAAATTGGTCTGTCGCTTGCCGAAATGATTCGTCAGGACAAGATTCAGATTGTATGCTGCTCAGCTAACAATTTGGAGGAAGACGTGATGAACCTTGTGGCTCACAACCACTACTATCGCGTGCCAAACTACCGCGACCTAACTCCCGAGCAGGAGCACGAGTTGCTTAACAACCACTACAACCGCGTTACCGACACTTGCATTCCTGAGGAAGAGGCTTTCCGCCGTTTGGAAGACCACTTGGTTGACATCTGGAAAGACATGAAGGAAAAAGGCGAGCGTCTGTTTGCATGGGAGGTTATCTATCGTCTGCTGCGCAGCGGCGTGCTTGAGAAATACTACGAGATTGACCCGAAAGACAGCTGGGTTTTGGCCGCTTGCGAAAAGAATATTCCTATCATCGTTCCCGCTTGGGAAGACTGCACAACAGCCAACATCTACACCGCACACTGCATCCGCGGTGAGTTCGACGCTTCAAAATCAATGATTAAAAATGGTATCGAAACAATGATTTTCCTTACCAACTGGTACAAGGAGAACGCAACCGGCGCCGGTGTCGGTTTCTTCCAGATTGGCGGCGGCACTGCCGGCGATTTCCCAATCTGCGTTGTTCCGATGATGGAGCAAGACCTTGGTTGGAAAGGCACTCCGCTGTGGTCGTATTTCTGCCAGATAAGCGACTGCACAACATCGTATGGCTCATACTCGGGTGCTGTTCCAAACGAGAAGATTACTTGGGGCAAACTGTCGAAAGACACTCCGCGATTCATCATCGAATCGGATGCCACAATAGTTGCACCGCTGCTTTTCGCTTATCAGCTTGGCTGGTAAAAGAACTGCCACAGAAAGCACAAAAAAAATCCCGACTGCAAGGCCGGGATTTTTTGTTGTCTATCTATGTTGTTTTAGCAACATCCGCCATTGCAATTGCAACCTTCGCTGTTGCTGCCGCAACCACCACCACAACCTCCACAGCCGCCGTTTAACTCCTCTGGCTTGGGTTCGCGCACCGCAATTATCTTTCCTTTGAAATGCAAATCGGCACCAGCCAGCGGATGATTAAAGTCCATTTTCACCGCCTTGTCGGTTGACGACAGAACAACACCGTGCAGACTGTTACCATTCGAATCCATCATTGGAATGGTGTTGCCAACAGCTATAAGCTTCTCATTTACTTTGCCTTTCTCGTCTTGGAAGACATGAATAGGAACATCGACAATGGCCTCCTCGGTAACCTGACCATAGGCTTGGTCGGCTGTCAGCACAAAATCAAAAAGCTCGCCCTGCTCCTTGCCTGCAAGGTTTTTCTCAAAATGCGGAAGCATCCGCCCTGCTCCGAACAAGAATGTCAGTGGGCGGTCTTTCTCGCAAACTTCTATCAGTTTTGCATCAGCGTCATCGTATTTCAGTTCGTATGTCACTGAAACAATTTTTCCGTTTTCTACTTTCATTTTCGTATCGATTTAATAATGTGCAAAGAAAAGAGTTTTTCCGACTTCAGCCATATCGCCATGCAATTTATATTGGGCAGAAAACAAAAACGGCCTTCCCGATATTGGAAAGGCCGTCCTAATCTACTTACCAGTAATTATTGAGCTTTATTAATCTCTTCATTTATAGCCTTATACTTCTCTACATACTCAGGATGCGAGCTTTGCAGCTTGTAGTAACACTCTTTCAACACCTGCATAGTCGATTTATCTTGCGGATTGATAGAATGTGCCTTCTCAAAGAACGGAATCGACTCGTTCATTTTGTCGTAAGCCGACTGAATAGCGGCGTCGTACTCTTTCTGTTTGTTCATCGGTATGTCGTTGGCTTTTTTCGAAATCTCAACAGCTTGGTTGAACACCTGTATGCCCCGGTTATACCACGGGTCGAAATAATTCGGGTCTATTTCGATAGCCTTTTCATAAGATTGTTTTGCCTCCTCTAGTTTGTTTATCTTATCGAGCAACGAGCCTTTTGCAAAATGGTAAGTTTTGTTTTTAGGGTCTTTCTCAATAGCCTGGTCCAGATAACTAAGTGCCTTATCTGCCTGATTCTTATAGATGTAATGGTTAATAAGTTCAACCATTATACCTTTGCTGTCTTCTGGAGCTGTTTCGATACCACGCTCCAATGTTGCCACAAAAGCTGCGGTGTCACCCAACGTTCTTTCAATATTGGCCAGCGATACAAACACTTGACCTATATTGTAACGAATGTCAATCGATTTGTTGTAATAGTATTTTGCTTTGTTGTACAACTTGGCCTGCTCTGCAACCCATCCTGCATTGTATATCACCACCGAGTCTTTTTTGGTCGGTTCAATAATGCTGTCTATCTCAAGCGATATTTCGAAACACTCAAGAGAGCTTACATAATCTTTCTTGTCGCTGTAATCGATAGCATTGTTGATGACAACGCCCGACAGAGAGATGAATGTCAACTGGTTTTTAATTTGTTTCTGCAAAGCGCCTTTGGTATCGAGCGCCATAGCCTTGCGATACGATTCCATTGCTATTGAAACCGGTTTGTCTGACAAAGCTTTAACATTTGGGTCTTTCGACTCGGCTATTCCCATATACACGTCGCCGCGAACCATCCATGTCTTAGCCTGTTCTTTGGTTTTCTCGTGCTGAATTGCCATTTCAATGTTCTCCTTTGCCTTGGCAAATTCTTTTTGTTTGACAAAGTTGGTTGCGCTAACCACTTTTCCTGATTGTGCCGCAGCTGTTGTGCCTATAGCGGCCATCATCAACAATAATCCTAAACGTTTCATTATAATTTTATTTAAAAGGTTTTTCGAATGAACAAAGATAGTTATCCTATTGATTGTTGCGCCAAAGGTGGGGATTTTTTTGATTGAATAACAAAAAAAACAGCCGCAACATAATGTTGCGGCTGCATCGCTATCCAAACTTTGCTTTTTTATTGTTCGCTTGGTGTTTCGGTTTCGCTGTCGGTTGCAGCGTCTGTCTGACCTTCAACTGCATCTGGTGCGACCTCTTCCTCGTCTTGATGCGGCACCACCTCAACGGCTGCAATGGCATCGTTAGGACGCAGCTTGATAAGCTTGACACCTTGTGTGGCGCGTCCCATAACCCTCAACTCGGCAACCGTCTGGCGGATTGTCAGACCGTTCTTGGTGATAATCATCAGGTCGTCGGTATCGACAACACCCATAATAGCCACCAAATCACCTGTTTTATCGGTAATATTGAGAGTCTTAACGCCTTTGGCGCCACGGCGGGTTATGCGATAATCGTCAATATCGGAACGTTTACCGAAGCCATTTTCTGACACAACCAGAATATCGTGCTTCTCCTCTCCCATATTGACAACGCCCACCACAACATCATCATCAACAAGCGTAACACCCTTAACACCTGTTGCGGTGCGGCCCATCGGACGGATGTCACTCTCGTTGAAACGGACTGCCTTGCCGCTCTTCACGCCAAGGATAATCTCGTCTTTTCCTTCGGTGAGCGCGGCTGCCAGCAACTGGTCGTTTTCGCGGATGTTGACCGCATTAACGCCGTTCTGACGCGGACGCGAGTATGCCTCAAGCGATGTCTTCTTGACAATACCTTGTTTTGTCACCAATAATATATAATGGTTGTTGATGTATTCGGCATCGGTGAGAGTCTTCACGTTGATGTAGGCCATCACGCTGTCATCAGCCGAGAGCTGCAACAAGTTCTGTATTGCACGGCCCTTCGATGTACGTGTGCCCTCCGGAATCTCATAAACCTTGAGCCAGAAGCAGCGACCAAGCTTAGTGAAGAACAGCATTGTGCTGTGCATATTGGCGCTGTAAAGGTGCTCAATGAAATCTTCGTCGCGGGTGCTGCCGCCCTTCGAGCCTACTCCACCGCGCCCTTGTGTCTTGAACTCAGTAAGCGATGTGCGTTTGATGTAGCCCATGTGCGATATTGTTATCACAACATCCTCATCGGCATAGAAGTCTTCCGGATTGAACTCGCCAGCATCAGGCACAATCTCGGTACGGCGCGGGTCACCGTATTTCTCCTTCATCTCGATAAGCTCGTCTTTGATTATCTGCATACGCAGCTCCTTGCTTTCCAAGATAGCTTTCAGATGCTCAATCTCTTTGCAAAGCTCCTCGTAGTCGTTGCGCAGCTTGTCTTGCTCCAGGTTTGCCAACTGGCCAAGTCGCATATCGACAATGGCTTTGGCCTGAATCTCATCCAAGTTGAAACGTTCCATCAGTTTTGGCTGGGCCTCCTCTGAGTTTCTCGAAGCGCGGATAATGGCAATCACCTCGTCGATGTTATCGCAGGCGATAATCAAACCCTCGAGTATGTGGGCGCGTTCCTCGGCCTTGCGCAGTTCGTAACGTGTGCGGCGTGTAACCACATCGTGACGGTGTTCGATGAAATGAACAAGCAATTCCTTGAGTGTCAGCGTGTAAGGCCGACCGTCAACCAAAGCCACATTGTTCACGCTGAACGACGATTGCAACTCAGTGTATTTGTACAGTTTGTTCAGGACAACCGTAGGCATCACATCTTTGCGCAAGTCATAAACTATGCGCATACCCTCGCGGTCTGACTCGTCGTTAAGATTTGTTATGCCGTCAATCTTCTTTTCGTTCACAAGGTCGGCGGTGTGCTTAATCATCTCGGCCTTGTTCACATTGTAAGGTATCTCGGTTATAATGATGCGCGACTTTCCGTGCTCTGTGTTTTCAATTTCAACTTTTCCGCGAATAACGATACGACCGCGGCCTGTCTCGTAAGCCTCGCGAATACCCTGCATACCATAAATAATACCGCCCGTCGGGAAGTCAGGGCCTTTGATGTAGTGCATCAGCTCGTCGAGAGTGATGTCGGGGTTGTCGATAGTGGCGCAAAGGCCGTCGACCACCTCGCCAAGGTTGTGTGTGGGCATGTTGGTGGCCATACCCACAGCAATACCCGACGCGCCGTTGACCAACAGATTAGGTATCTTGGTTGGCAGAACGGTTGGCTCCTGACGGCTGTCGTCGAAGTTGTTTATCATATCGACAGTCTCTTTGTCGATATCGGCAACCATCTCCTCTGCAATCTTCGACATGCGCACCTCTGTGTAACGCATGGCTGCAGGGCTGTCACCGTCTATCGAGCCAAAGTTGCCTTGTCCGTCGACAAGTGTGTAGCGCATTGCCCAGTCCTGAGCCATACGCACCACGGTTCCGTATATTGACGAGTCGCCGTGCGGGTGGTATTTACCCATCACGTCACCGACGATTCTGGCCGATTTCTTATAAGCTGCATTTGAATGGTTGCCCGCCTCGTCCATGCCAAAAAGCACACGGCGGTGTACCGGTTTCATACCGTCGCGCACATCGGGCAGTGCGCGTGAAACTATAACCGACATTGAGTAATCGATGTACGATTCGCGCATCTCCTTTTCAATATCGACTTTTATAATATTCTCTCCTTCACCCATTTATGTTATTTTTATTTAATAATCCCTTATTTTTGAAAAGCGCATAAAAGTAGCATTTTGCAGCAACTATCCCCACTCCGGCCCGTTTGAAAAAACAAGAAATTATCAACTAAAAAAAAGTGCGATTGTTGATAACGGAACAATGTTTTTTGCCATTATAATAGTTATGTGCTCGCGCTTTTTTTAAATAATCTTTATTTTCGCAATCGTTTTGATTCATTTAAAATCACATTATGAGTTCGAAATTCTCACAGAAAATCAATAACATATTGGTTTACAGCAAAGAAGAAGCCATAAGGCTGAACAACAGCTATATTGGTCCGGAGCATCTGTTTTTGGGAATCCTGCGCGACGGCGACGGGATAGCCATAGATGCGCTGAATGTCGCTGGTGTCGATTTACCGGCACTTAAGTCGAATATTGAATCTCATATTCAGGACCATTCGGGACGACCAGTTGTTGGCGACAACATTCCTTTGCTTAAAAGCTCTGAACATATCTTGGCCATAATATTTTTAGAGGCGCGGGCCATGAAAAGCGTCACCATCGACACAGGACACCTTCTGCTTTCCATATTGCGCAACGAGTCGTCCATCGTAACAACGCTGCTCAACGAGCAAGGCGTCAACTATCAAAAAATCAAATCGATAATCACACAACCGGCCGGCGAGAAGAAAGACAACAAGGTGAAGAACCTGTTTGAAGATGATGACGATGATGAAGATGTGCCGTTCAGGAAAGACTCTGACAAGCCCGCTTCGCAAAGCGGCAGCCACTCCAAGACGAACTCCGACACACCGGTGATTGACAGTTTCGGCATCGACCTGACAAAAGCAGCCGAGGAAAACCGCCTAGACCCCATTGTGGGCCGCGAGACTGAAATTGAGCGACTTGCGCAGATTTTGAGCCGCAGCAAAAAGAACAACCCCGTGCTTATTGGCGAGCCTGGTGTGGGCAAATCGGCTATTGCCGAAGGTATGGCCATCCGCATTGTGCAAAAGCGTGTGTCGCGAATTCTGTTTGGCAAGCGAATTGTCGCTTTGGACATAGCGTCGATAGTGGCCGGAACCAAGTACCGCGGCCAGTTGGAGGAGCGTATGAAAGCTTTGCTCAACGAGCTGCAACACAACCCCCATGTCATTCTTTTCATCGATGAGATACACACCATTGTCGGTGCTGGCGGCGCAAGTGGCTCGCTCGATGCGGCCAATATGCTGAAACCGGCTTTGGCGCGCGGCGAGATTCAGTGCATAGGCGCGACCACGCTCGACGAATACCGCCAATATATTGAGAAAGACGGAGCCCTTGAGCGCCGCTTCCAAAAGGTAATGGTTGAACCGACATCGGCCGAGGAGACTCGCGAGATTCTGAACAACATCAAAGCCCGCTACGAGGAGCACCACAACGTTACCTACAGCGACGAGGCTCTCGACGCCTGTGTGAAACTGACAACACGCTACATAACCGACCGCCACCTACCCGACAAGGCTATCGACGCTCTTGACGAGGCCGGTTCGCGCGTACATATCTCCAACATTCACGTTCCCAAGCAGATAACCGACTTGGAAAAAAGCATTGAGGAGATACGTGAGAAGAAAGTGGCAGCCGTCAAGCAACAGAAGTTCGAAGAGGCGGCCAACTATCGCGACAGCGAGAAGCGCACCATGGAACAGCTTGAAAATGAGAAGAAACAATGGGAAGAAGACCTGATTAAACACCGCGAGGTTGTAACCGCCGACAATGTGGCCGAAGTAGTAGCCATGATGACCGGCGTACCCGTTCAGCGCATTGCCCAGACCGAAGGCAACCGCCTGCTCAAAATGGGCGACGAGCTCAAAGGCAGCGTGATAGGTCAGGACGATGCCATTGCGAAGATTGTCAAAGCTATACAGCGCAACCGCGCCGGACTGAAAGACCCAAACAAACCTATCGGCACATTCATCTTCCTTGGCCCGACCGGCGTTGGAAAAACCCAGTTAGCCAAAGTGTTATCGAAATACTTATTTGACAGCAACGACGCGCTTATCCGCATCGATATGAGCGAGTATATGGAGAAATTCAGCGTGTCGCGCCTAGTGGGAGCGCCTCCGGGATACGTGGGCTACGAAGAGGGCGGCCAGCTGACAGAGAAAGTACGCCGCAAGCCATATTCAGTTGTGCTGCTCGACGAGATTGAAAAGGCACCCCCCGACGTGTTCCACATTCTTCTGCAAGTGCTCGACGAAGGCCGCCTGACTGACAGCCTGGGCCGCCGCGTCGATTTCCGAAACACCATTATTATAATGACATCGAACATCGGAACAAGGCAGTTGAAAGATTTTGGAACGGGCATCGGCTTCTCGACAACTTCGCGTCAGAATTCATCGAACGAATTGGCAAAAGGTGTCATTGAAAAAGCGTTGAAAAACGCCTTTGCGCCAGAGTTCCTGAACCGCATCGACGACGTGATAATGTTCAACCAACTCACGAAAGACGACATCCACAAGATTATCGACATTGAGTTGAAAGGTTTGCTTGAGCGTGTCGCACAAATGGGCTACACACTTGAAATAGCACCCGAAGCAAAAGACTGGCTGGCCGACAAAGGCTACGACGCGCAGTACGGCGCACGTCCGCTGAAACGCGCCATTCAGAAGTACATCGAAGACGAAATGGCTGAAGTGATTCTGAAAGCCGAAATTAGCAACGGTGACAAGATTTCGTGCGTTTACAACAAAGATAAAGACTGCCTCACGTTCAAAATAGGCAACAAAAAAAAGTCGTCAGAAAAACACGAAGAATAAGCAAACCATAAATAGACAAAAAAAAAGCCTTCCGCATGGCGGAAGGCTTTTTTGTATGCCTATTGTTTTAAATGACAGGAATTTAAATTCCAAACGCATAATACGAAATACTGCCATTGGGATAAACACCTTCAAGATATATTCCGCCAGTGGTGTTTTGCAGAATCAGGCGCAAATCGTCGGCCGTATATATCGGCTTACGATTGACCGATATTATTATAAACCCTTGTTTGACACCAGCTTGCGCAAATTTTCCGTCGGAAAGCGATACTATCTCGACTCCACCTTTCAACCGCAGACTCGAAGCCGTTTGCGGGCTGACTGTGCGTATATTGGCACCAAGAAGTTCTACTGTCTCGCCGGCCTTCTGCAAGTTTGTTCCGCCATCTATGTTACGCAATGTCAACAAGATATCGTGAGTCTTATTGCTACGCATAACAGTTATGTTCACCTGCTGACCCGGACGGTACTGCCCTATTTGCTCCTGCAGCTCCGACACTTTATTCACCTCCACGCCGTTCACCTTCAGAATAACATCACCAGCCTTGATACCTGCATCTTGCGCCGCACCGCCTTTGGTAACAGCGTTCACATAAACACCTTTCAGAACGGTTATTCCGTTTTTCTGTGCCATATCAGAAGTTACATCGCTGATACTGATGCCGATAAACGCACGTTGCACCGTTCCGAACTCCATCAAATCGGAAACCGTCTTTTTGGCTATACGCTCGGGTACGGCAAACGAATAACCCGAGAAGGTACCTGTAGGACTGGCAATTGCGGTAATTATACCAACCAGTTCGCCATCTGTGTTGACAAGCGCACCTCCGCTGTTTCCAGGATTGACAGCCGCATCAGTCTGAATAAAAGCCTCGATAGCCGAGCTTTTGTTTATAATATTGATACTGCGGGCCTTAGCGCTCACAATGCCAGCCGTTACGGTCGAAGCTAAATTGAAAGGATTGCCAATGGCAAGCACCCACTCTCCCACCTGCAACCTATCGGAATCGCCCCAAGGGATAAATGGGAAGTTGTCACCTTCAATTTTAATCAAGGCGATATCGGTTGTAGGGTCAGCACCTATCACTTTTGCAGTGAATGTGCGTTTATCATCAAGAGTAACCTCAAGAGCATCAGCCCCTTCGATAACATGATTGTTGGTTACAATGTAACCGTCGCGCGAGATGATGACACCGCTACCCGAGGCCACTATCGGCATCTGCTCCTGATAGTTCGGCTTGCCAAAAAGGAAGTTGTAAATTGGGTTCTCGTAAGCCGTCTGCTGGCTGCGGATTTTGACGTGAACCACAGCATCGACCGTGCTGCTTGCCGCCGCTCGGAAATCTATCATACCCGAATAATTAACTTGCATTGGCCGCACCGCGTGACCAATTGAGTCACCTTGCTGATATTGAGCAACATCGACGCCATCATTTCGATTGAGTAACGCATAAGTAATGGAACCGCCCAAAACTGCGGCAACCATCAATCCAAAAAACTTTTTCATATCCATAGCTTTAATATTTTAACGTTCTTTTTCCGAAAAACAGACAAAGAAACGGCGCTTTTTTCAAATTGTTGCAGTTTGAAACGGGTTTAACTTAACATTAACACATTGATTGCCACACAACAATGTTTAAAACCGACAAAAAAGTCGAAAAAATGAAAATAAGCGGGCCAATATGTTTGATATAAAAAAAAGTTGGCTTACTTTAGTCCGATTAATTTTACGTTATGGACAGCCATAATAGCGATAACAGTTTTGCATTTGATTTGTTCGAGGATATGCAGCAAAATAACCTCAACTATATCTATAGGGGAGTGTTCACGCAAAGCATAACCGACAACATTCTGCTGCTCACAGAGGCATGCATGAACAGCGCCGGCGAAGACTCGAAGATTATCAAACGTGTTTTCACTATTCTGGTTGAAGGCCTGCAAAATGTAACCCGCCATCAGGGAATTGACGGAGAAGAAACCTCGCCAAATCAATCGGGTATCTTTATTATTCAGAATCAAGGCGATAAGTATTACATTACGACAGGCAACCCCATTCAAAAAGAGAACATACCGACACTCATAAAACAGCTCGACAAAATCAACAGCCTGGCCCCCGATGAACTGAAAGCCTTCTACAAAGAGGTTTTGAACAACAACATCATATCGAACAAAGGTGGTGCCGGACTTGGCCTGATTGAAATGGCTCGTAAATCGGGCAATAAACTCGATTTCGATTTTTCGGACATAAACGACAGATACTCATACTTTTATATGGGCACTACAGTCTTGCTCAACGACAATGTTGTGCCCGAGTCGTCGGAGCATTCAATGGAGGCCATCAAGCAAATCCACAAGACAATAAACGAGCAAAACATAGCATTGATTTTCAATGGCATGCACACCCAAGACAGTTTGTTGCACATTATGTCGATAATGGAGGAGCACTTCAGCAACGTTGAGATGAAAAAAAGGAAAAACCTTATTTATGTCATCATAGAAATGTTGCAAAACACTGTTAAACACGGATTTAAACACGACGGACACTCAACAAAAGCCGTGTTCTTCATCAGCAATAACAACTCGACATACCAATTCAACTCTGTAAACTACATACAAAACGAGAAAGTAGCAGGTGTGTTGGACACCATTGTGAAGATTAACGCAATGAGCGACAAGGAGTTGAACGAATCATATGACAAGAATCTTTGCGAGTCGGTAAACGACACAAGAGAAGTGAACGGACTGGGACTGACCGAGATAAGGCTCAGAACCCACAACCCCATACAATGTGTAACTTCAAAATACGACGACAAGTTGTCGGTGATATTCATACAGGCCACAATCTAAATGGAAATCTACAAAGTTAGCGGCAACGAAAGCTCCCCTGATATCTGTCTTGACCAAAAAAGGGGAATCTTCATTTTTAACGGCCGCTCACTTCCCGAAAACGCGACAAGCATCTACGCGCCTATAATAACTTGGTTTGAGGAATACATTAAGAACCCTAACGATGAGACTCTGCTCGATATCCATTTCGATTACATCAATTCATCGTCGATAAAACAACTTGCCAAACTGCTTGTTCTGCTCGAGAACATCATCACAAAAGGCTGTAAAGTGCAGGTGCGTTGGCACTTTGCTGCCGAAGACACAGACACTAAAGCTTACGGCGAACATTTGTCAAAACTGGTATCGTACCCCATAGTATTAGTTAGCGACTAAGCTAAACAACTATCGTTCAAATGTTTGACTACTACTCATATATTATCCTTCCGTTTCTGATTTTCTGCGCGCGTGTAACCGATGTGAGCATTGGTACGGTACGTATCATTCTGGTGGCGAAAGGCTACAAGAAACTCGCACCGCTTACCGGCTTCTTCGAGACGCTTATTTGGATTGTCGCCATAAGCAACATCATCCAAAACATCGACAACTGGGCTTGCTACATAGGCTATGCCGCCGGTTTCGGCACAGGCAATTTTGTGGGAATGATAATGGAGGAGAAAATGGGTTTAGGCCACGAACTGATTCGCATAATAACAGCCAACAACTACACCGCCTTGGCCGATAGTCTGACAGAAAATGGCTTTGGTGTAACATTCACCAACGCCGAGGACAAAAACGGACCGGTAGGTATTCTGTATGTGATTACAACCCGCAAAATGGCTAACAAGG
>JAEEGL014501036.1_pt1 | contig 15418 bp, 8 predicted proteins | sample 9134231 | NCBI WGS metagenome assembly JAEEGL01 (sample SAMN16246548, study PRJNA631951) | gut metagenome | biome: gut microbiome; feature: rumen; material: fiber-attached | host: Bos | place: Iran: Karaj | collected 2018-10 | reverse complement strand
TCGGGAATTTCACAGGCATGTAGAGCTTCTCTATCTTGCCGGTGGTGAGGAAGTTGATGACGCTCTTGCCATCCTGAATCTTCTGGTAGTACTCGCCCAGATTTATCTTTTCGGCCAAGGACTTTGCATTGGCGTTGACCTCGCCCTGCAACTGGTTAGCGTAGGGGAGGCCCGTGTCGCCGATGAGATTGTCGATGCCCCATTCGGAGAAGAGGTCTTCGACCACCTTCGAACTGCTCTTCATTTCGGGAGAGGGCACGGATTCGGCAATGCCTTCATAGACGACATCGTCCTTGTTTATCATCAGGTTCTCGAACGACACGCATACCATGACGCTGAAGCCGAAGGGTTCCCACTCGACGCGACCGGTGCCCGTGAAGCCGTCCTTGCCCGAGCCCTTGATGTCGTCGATGGTGAGCTGATATTCGCCGAGGGCCACAGTTTTACCCTTGAGGTCGTTGGCCGACTTGCTGGTCGGATTCTTGTCATCGATGACAACCTTTGCCTCGCACTGGAAGTAACGTCGGCTCAAGCGTTCGCAAAGTCCAAAGTCGATGACGTTCGCCTCGCCCGAGAAGGATACCGATTCACCCTTCTTGACCGTGGGTTTCACGCGTACCAGAAGATAGTCACCTATCTTCACCTTGTCCTTGATCTTCTCCCACTTGATGGTGTCCTTCATGTCCTTGGTGTGGAAGGTATAGACGGGCTCTGTCTTCAGTGCCTCCTCACGATCGGCCTTGCTGCCGTTGTCGTAAAGTTCGACGTCGTATTCTATCTTGATAGTGTCGCTGCGCATACCCTCGCCATTCGCGTACTCAGGACGCTGCCATGACACGGCGATGTCGGAGGTCTCGAATACCTTGCGTGCGCCGGCATCCGTGCGGAAGCTGGGGGTAAGCAGCTTGGGATTCGAGAAGTTGTAAAGCGAGTCGGTAATGGACGCAGCGCCCTTCAGGTTGCCGAAACTGAGATAAATGTCGCCATTCTCGTCGTCTGTGTCTTTCTTGAGGTCGTTATTGTCTCCGCCGTTGTTCTTGGGCGTGTTGCCGATATTGGGCGTGGAGGAGGCTTTCAGTCGGAAGAGCTTGTAGGTGCTCTTGCCATCGTTGGCAATGCTCACATAGTTGAGCATCTTGTTATTGGCGTTGGCCGAGGTGGCTGTGACCTGTGCGGCATACGTGGTCCCCTCTTTCATCTGCTTGATGACGGTCGAGGGAATCATGCACAGAGGCGTGGTGAGGTTGGAGACCTGATATACCACGGGGTTATGGTCCATGGAGTTGTCGGGCGCCTGGTTAGGCAGCACTTCGACGATACGCATGGAGTAGGTGTATTGAAGTACGTTGGGGTTGCAAGCCACGACGGGTGCCTTCCATGTGAACTGCGGCGAGAGGGGGTCGAGCTCAGCCACACTGACAAGCGCATTGGGGTCGGCAGCCATCGGCGTCAGGAACTCGGGAGCCTGTGCCTTATAGCAGACGCTAAAATAGGCGGCACCACCCGTAGGCGAGCTGATTACCACAGGGTCGGCCAAGGAGGGATCCCAGCGATAGGCTGTAAAGTGCATCTCATATTGTCCCTCGGGAAGGAGACCGAACGAGCCGTTGGTGTAGTTGTCAAAGAGGCCCTGAGGTGCCCTTATCTCGTTGAGTGGTATGTGGTTGAAGAGTCCGCGTACCTCGGCGGGAGAAAGTATGTGTGTGCCTCCGGCTGGTATCACGATAGGCACTTTCGGCTGGCGATTGGGAGGCGTGCTCAGGCTGAGTCCGCTTGAAGGATTCACCTGCTCCACCTGCATTACAAGATAGACATTGGCATTGTCCTTGCCCGTGTTGGACAGGGAGATATTGAAGTAGTTGGCGGGCTCCGTGATGTAGAGCATCAACTGCGGCGGCAAGATGGACTGGGTGGGAGTGACGGTGACGGACACATCCTGAGCACGAAGGATGCCCGTGCCAAACAACATCGCTACTAATATAATGAATGACCTGCGTATATTCATAATACCATTTACTATTTAGTCATTTACCATTTACTATTTACCATTTTCTCCCTCCTCTTTTTCCCCTCTCCCACGGGAGAGGGGTTAGGGGTGAGGCTTACTCTGAGAATCCTTCGGATATCTTGGCAGCCTTTTCCAACCACTTCTGCTTGGCCAGCTTGCGGTCCTCCTTGTTCTTGATGGCAAAGAGACTGAAAGTGTAGGCGTAGTTCAGACTGACGGTGATGTCGGTGCGGTCAAGACTGCTGTGGGTTTTCGACGGGTTCACGTCGCCGTACTTGTAGAAGGAGGCCGATGACGAGAAGACGTGGTAGTTCTTTATCGTATAGGAAATTGACACGTCGCCGCCCATGTTCAGGCTCTTGCTCTGCCATTTCACTTCGTTATATATCAATGAGATTGAACCGGAGATGTTCAATGGATTTTCCTCGAAGAAGGTGTGCCCAGTAGAGAATGTACCGATGCGACTGATGTATTTGGTCTTGTAACCCTTCGACTCCTGACTGCTCACGGTAATCGCGAAGTCGGTGTTCCAGGGTTTCACGCCCATGGCGTAGTTGGCACCAAGGGCGGTGGTGGTGACGTCGCTCTCGCCAATGGCAAACTTGTTCAAGTCCTTGTTTTCCGTACGGTTGAGCGACAAGGAGACGGTATGTGAAAGGATATCGTTCTCGGTCAGGTAGGAGGGTGTAAAAGTGTAGCTTGCTGTACGGCGATGGACTTTGGTGGTGTCATTTATCACGGCCGTACCGTCGCCCTGCACCTGCGTGTAGCCGTTATATCCTGCGGCCAAATTGAAATGGTTTCCGATGCGCGTGGAGAGGTTGGCCGAATACACAAAGCCACGCGTGGTGTACATCTGCTGGTCGGTGAGGTTGTCTTCCTGGCCGGAGAAGGTGCCGGCAAGAGAGATTCTGCGGAAGAGCGTAGTGTTCAAGTTTACGCCCAACGAATGGTAGTTGTTGGACATGTAATAGGTGCCCAACGAAGTGTAGTCGGGCTGCACAATACGATAGGTAATGGACGAGCTGATGCCGGGGAACATCAGGTTGATGTTGGCATCGCCGGCAAAACGTGCCATCGAAGAGTAGCGGATGGGCATCACGCTGCTGCTGAAGCGGTTGGCAAAAGCGGCAGAGAGCGAATCGAGCTTCGGTGCCTCGGTATCGGTGGAGAAAAGGGAGGCTGCGGCATTACCGCTGAATGAGAGCCACCTGGCCGGTGCCAAAGCACCTTTCAGCCCGAGCACGACATTTTCCTGCGGACTGATATACTGTCGCCAGATCTCGTTAAGCGAGTTGGGACGGTCGTAGGCGCGAAGCACATAAAGGTCGAGATAGTTGCGGCCAGTGCCGTAGCCGGCCTTGAAACCCCATCCCACGCGCTTGTACTGCGGCTGTCGTGCAAATTGGTCGAGGGGGTCGTCATTGATGGCCTTGTGCAATGTACCGTAGAATGCACCCATGCGAATCTTATCGGAATTATATTCCAATCCGATACCGTTGAACGAAGTGTTCATCACATAAGAGCTGAAGGCCATGGTGCTCTGGCCGAAATGGCCGCGCCAGTTCCTGTAGGCAGGAGTCAGACGGAAACCGAGATGGGGATAGTTCCAGTCGAGTCCGTCGTTAGTAAAGTAAAGCGCAAATGGCATCGAGATACCATAGACGCTGATGTTCAGGTTGGCATACACGCTGTTGCTCAAGGGCGATGCATAGCCTGTGCCTGAAGAAGTGTATCGGTACGTGTTCTGCGTACCCACGGCACCCGTGATGATGAGAGGGTCGCTCTTGGCGATAGTCGAAATGGTGTTGAGCGACAATGACTGTGCCGCGACGCCCAGTGGCATTGCGGACAAAATCAGTAGCACCATTAAGCTTTTTCTATAGGCGTGACTGCTCATGTATCGGGATGTCGTTTCGCGCGTGTGCGCGTGTTCATTATATATATTATATATGTGTGTAGGAAAAGACGGCTGTGGAGAAGGGCCACCGAGGGTTGCCCCTCTCCACGGTCGTCAGTGTATTACTTCACAATCACCTTGCGCATCGTGCCATCGCTCATACGACGGATGCTCACGCCACGCTGATCGGCGTTCACACGGCGACCGCTCAGGTCGTAGCTTTCGTTAGCGTTCTCCGTGTCGCCAGAGATTTCATCAATGGCATCCACCGAAGCGGCATTCATGTGGAAGGGTGCATCCAGCGAACCCACACGGGTCTGTACCTTGTGGCCCTCCTTCACAGGACGGTATTCACCCGTCCACGTGTTGTAGAGGTTGAAGGACACATACTCGCCAGCATCGCAATGCACGGTGATGTAGGCAATGCCATCCACGATGATACCCTCGCCGCGGCACTCGGAACCTACGAAGGCGCCCACGCTGTACTGGTCGGGATTCTCGAGGTTGTCGAACACAGCCACCATCGTCATGTTGTCCATGAAGCGTGTGTGGTCATACTGCCATACGCGGCCAGCCATCATGGCCGACTTCACGTTGGTCACCGTCTCGTTCTGGGGAGCCATGTTCTTCTCGGAAGCGAACACCAAATCTACGGCTGCCGTCGAAGGATTCTTGATGAGGTAGCCCTCTCCCGACTTCAACACCGTCAGGTCGCCGTTCCATGCACCGTTCTTGTACTCGGCCGAACCCGTCTTGCCGACGATGACAGCACCGTTGCCTAACGTGTTTGCATAGGAGCTTCCGATGATGTTGGCAAGCTTGCGGTTGAAAAGATAGGGCGAACCTACCCAATTCCATCCAGGAACCAAGGTCACGGTAATCGTGCCCTCAGCTGTGGCCGAACCGTCGATATTAGCAAGGTCGGTCACGGAGCTGCCGTAGAGGAAGCTCTCCTGGGCGCTCTTCATCTTAATCTTGTAGCACTGCCCCTGCTTGATACCCACGGTGCTGTTCAACGTACCGAACAGTCCCCATTGAGAGTCATTGTAGAGCAGGTCGTTCTTGGTACGAATCTCTACCACATTAGCGTAGATAGTAGCGAAATCGGTCGGAGTCACGATACCCACGGGGTTGCTGCGCCATTGCCAGCCTTCAGCAAGGCTGAGCGGGTAGGCAATCTCGAAGCCCTGGAAGCCGTCGGAAGTGGTAGCCGCCGTCTGATCATTCAGCGGGATGCGGTTTGTGCCGCTTTCCAACGCGTTAACAGCCACCATACAAGGAATCGGGGAATAGAACTCATAGACAATCTGGCTCTGATCGGCATTCTTCTTTGTGACTGAGAGCAGAGATGCCCAGTCTCCATCAAGTCCGTTGACCATTTTAACGGTAATATCGTTCGGATCGAAGGTAGCTCCTGCGGGTACCGGGGTCAGCGTGATGGTGCCGGTCTTTCCAGCCACGGCGTTTGCCACAGTCACATCAAAGCCCAGCAGCGTGGTCTGGTTCGTCACCACCACCTTGAACTGAGCCGTCGAGGACTTGTACTGCAGTGCGTCAGCGCTCACACCCCATTCATCGTAGTTGGGCCACGAGAGGTTGATGGTAAAGGTGGTCGTACCCTCTGCCTCAGCCGTGTATGTACCCATCAAGCCCGACATGCCGAGAGCAGCACCGTCGGCCCTTACGGATGAGCCTTCTACGCTGACTGAGCAATTTTCAAAGTTCGAACCATCACCGTTCAGCTGGACGTTGCCCTGCACAAGTTCCGTAATATCGCGTGAGTTGCCATCCTGAAGCGTGGTAGTGATGCTGTTCTGGCTAATAGTGGCCTTGGTGGTGGGATCCAAAATCTGCACATTGATTTGTGCCGTGACATTCCCGCCATCGGTAGCGGTATTGTTACCACCATTGGCCTTTACTGTCAAGGTGGCGACTCCTGGGGCCTTCGCGGTGAACGTTGTGTTGCCGGTCTTTGTAATCAGGTTGCTACCACCCTCAGCCTCATCCACCGTAATCTCGTAGGACTGTTCGGTGGCATCATCAGGAATGATCTTAATCATGCGAGCCATACGCTGATAGAGGTTCACATCGCCTACGTTGGCCTTGAAAGTGCCCTGGAAGATGGAGTAATCGATATAAATGCTCTCCACGGGTACGATAACAGTCACCGTAATCCAGCCGTTGTTGGCAGGATAGAGTTTGTTTCCATCCTTTTTAAATACATACGGGCGTATGCGTGTGGTACCACCCTTCACGGGCCGATACATCCCACCTTCCGCGCTCGTCTCAATGATGGTAGGATCTTCGATTTCCCAATTTACTTCACCCGTTGCACCTTCGGGCAGTATTTTGTAGGAAACGCCTGGCTGCATGAAGCTGGTCAGCTCGACATCGGCGTATCTGTTTACCTTGAAGTAGGTCTGTAGCAAATTGATTTCCGTAGCATACTGCACAACATTGAAGGAGCAGTATGCCAAAGTTGTTCCAGCGCCAAACTGGCTAACCAACGAAAGCATGAGGCCCGTGCAAGGCGACACACCGGTCAGTTTGGTGTTGTTCTCGATTTTCGCATAGTTGCTGGCATCCTCAGAATCACCGTATGTCACCTTCCATATCAGGTTGTCGGGCAGCGTGGCGCCATCATCTATCGTGAGATACTGTTTCAAGATGAAACTCTCACCCACTTCAATCGTGCCGGGGAAGGTCAGCGTGTAGCTGGTGGGGGCAGTCAGCGTAAATACAAGGGGACTGGAAGGTTCGCCGTGCGTCTCTCCGTCGAATTGGAACGTGGTGCCGAGCGTATATTCCAGCCCGGTATTAGGATCAAAAACACGGAACGTGATGGGCTTTCCAAGGTCAGCCGTTTTATCACCCCACACACGAATAGTGTAGGTGTTGCCCGTAGTCGCGCCCGCAGCATCGCCACCGGGATAAACCGAAGCACGGCACTCGTCGTTAACGAAGGCCGCCATGTTCAGAGAGGGGCTGGACAGGTTCGACGTGAGTGTCACATAAAACACGGTCGAGTGGTTGTACGACCCCGACACGTCTGGATTCGTACCAGCCCAACTTTGTGCCTGTATGCCCACTGAAGTGAGCATCAGCAGCATGAAGAAAAACAATTTTTTCATAAGCATAAAATGTTTATTGTGAATGATGGGTTAATGTTTTCGCCGCTGGTTTTACGTTTTGTTTTGCAAATTTATGTTAAATTCGCATACGTGTTATTGTAAATATGTAACAAAGAAATGTATTTTGCGAACAAAATGCATGTTTTCGCCCTTAAATCCGGCTCTCAGCCCGCTTTTTCTTGATGTATTGCGTGGGCGTAAGGCCGAAATAATCGATAAAAGTGTGCGTGAAATGTGCGTGGTCGAAGAAACCACACTGTTCGCCTACATACGCCACACTGTGACGCGGATAGAAGTCCAGCAACTGCAAGGCCCTGCTCAAGCGCAGCAGCATGATGTAGTCTGATGGGGTGAAGTCCAAATAAAGCCGGATATCACGGCGAAGCTTGCTGGGGGTGATGCACAGTCTGGATGCAATTCCGCAGATAGTGGGCGCGCCATCGCGCATCATGAAACGCACCGCTTCATCTACTTGGGCAAGCAAAGTCTCTGCTTCCGCACTCATCGGCACATTGGCCAACTTTTTTTTCAGTTGCTCGTACTTATTCATGCTGCAAAGTTACGCCTTTACATTCATAGCGAAGTTGTAAATTTCACGCGAGAAATTGTATATTTGTTACAAAAAACCATCGGCGAATGTGAATGCAGTATGCACAAATAGGGGCGCAAATTGTTTTTTTATGTATATTTGTACTCCGTTAGTAACATAATATGTCCCAAATATGACATCAAACTGCTTCACCAAGCTCCGCACATGGCTCCTGCCTCTGCTGTTTATTCCCGTTGCAAGCTATGCCGACTCGCTGTCCGAGGTCGATTCTCTGTTGCAAATCTATGAGAAAGCCCAAGGATCGAAACGCATTGATACGGGTAGGCAACTACTCAATATTTTCACGGAAACAGCTGTGTTTTTTGACGCCCCACCCACCATCGGGGACGACTTGCCGCCCGAAGATGCCGACATGAATGTATGGTTCGGCACAGAGCGCTTCTATACCACCATATCCTATTATGCAAAGGCACTCGAGTACATCGCACAGGCCATGCCGCTGGCCGAGGAGCACAGTCCGGAGATTCTGGCCACATTGCTCTGCGACCAAAGCTATTGCCTGTATAAGACAAGCGATTACACACGCGCCATCGAGGTGGCCGAGGAAGCTGTGCGACTAAGCAAGAAGACAGACAACCTGATGCAGCTTTCACGTTCCTATCTTTATATCGCACTCGTAAACTACAGCCTGCGCAATTACGACGAGGCCATTCGCTTGGTGGAAAAGTCGATTGAGGCGAATGCCAAGCTACCCGTAAACGTGCAGACACACAATGTGCTAGGTGTGGCATGCGAACTTTACACAGGCGCAAAACAGACCGAGAAGGCCATCGAGTATGGCCTGCAAGCTGTCGAAGCCGCCGAAGCCATCGGCTACCAGCCGGGAGTGGCCAACCATCTTACGCAACTCGCCTACGCCTACGACCGCGCGGGCAAATATCAAGAAGGACTGAAGGTTGCCCAACGGGCCATCGACATTGTACATAGCACCGAACCGCTCGACCGCAACCAACTGGCCATCAGCCTGGAGTTCCTGTCGTGGAACCTGCTCGACCTGGGGCGCTATGCTGAAGCCGCCGACGCATTGCGCGAGGCCATCGACTTCGAGCAGCAGGTGGGCAATACGAGTGCCGTGCGCTACGACTACCGCACATTGGCCGAGGCCTTGGAACCGATCGACCCGCCCGGGGCGCTGAAGGCCATGAAGCAATATGTCCAGCTAAACGATTCAATTCACACCGCCGAACTCAAGGCGTTGGCTGCCAAGGCAAGTGCCGAACTAGACAATGACGAACTGAGGGAAGAGAATGTGGAAGGCCGCAAACAGAGAAACTTTATTATATGGACATCGCTGCTGGTGGGTTCCATGCTTCTCGTTGCCATCGTCCTGTTGTTTATCGCCTTCTGGCAGAAGAAACGCTCGGCAAAGATGCTGAAACACTTTGCCAAAGTGCGCGAGGACTTTTTCACCAATGTGACACACGAGTTCCGCACGCCGCTCACCATCATACTGGGCATGGGACACGACCTGCAAAAGGAAGAGTCGCCCAGTGGAGAGCAATTGCAGCAAACGGGCCGACTCATCGAACGCCAAGGGCAACGGTTGCTCACACTGGTCAATCAGCTGCTCGATATCTCGCGCGTACAGTCAGCGGTGGGCAATGCCGAATGGGTGTGCGGCGATATGTCTGCCTACGTATGCATGGTGGTGGAGAGCTTTGGAGAGATGGCACGCCAGCAAAGCGTGAACCTGACCTATACCTCCAATCCGCAAAAGATTGAGACCGATTTCGTGCCCGACTACCTTTATAAAATAGTCAGCAACCTGCTCGGGAATGCACTGAAATATACGCCGGAAGGCGGTAACATCCATCTTTCCCTGCGTCAGGAAGGACGTCGCATCCTGCTCGACGTAAAAGATACGGGTTGCGGTATCGCACCCGAGCACCTGAAGCACATTTTTGAGCCATTCTTTCGCGTCGATGCCGCCGACGGCACAGGCAAGGGTGTGGGACTTACGCTGGTGCACCAAATTGTGGATAAGCTGGGCGGACGGATTGATGTGGAAAGTGTCCCCGAACAGGGCACCACCTTCCATGTGAGTTTGCCACAAAAGAAGCAAAAAGGCACCATTTCATCGACACAACCTTCTTTGCCGAAGAATACATACACGGTGGAATCTGACACGATCGCGGAAGAGATTCCGGTGGAAAACACCGAGGAGGGCGACGAGGAGAAACGCCCCGTCGTGCTCATCGTCGAAGACAATGCCGACGTAGCTGGCTACATCGGTCATCAGTTAGAGGATAGATACTGCCTGCACTATGCGACCGACGGTGCACAAGGCATTGCACAGGCGCGGGAATTAGTGCCCGACCTCATCATCACCGACCTGATGATGCCGCACACCGACGGCATACAGCTATTGCACGCTATGCGCACAGACGAGGTAACAGACCACATACCCATCATCGTAGTTACAGCACGCGTCACCGATGCCGCCCGCATGCAAGCAATCGAAGCCGGCGCTGATGCTTATCTGACGAAGCCGTTCAGCGCGGATGAGTTGCGGATGCGGGTAGATAAACTATTGGAGATGCGCCGACTGCTACAGCGTCGTTATGCAGCATCCCCAACGGCGGACGACAAAGAGGTGCCCACCGAACAGCCTGTATCACAGCCCGACGCAGCGCCTCACTTCGATGTCCTGTCCGCTGCGTTTATCGAGCGCATGCAAGAAACCACGAAACGCTTCATTCGTCAGGGAGAAGGAAGTGTGGAACACATCGCAAGCGAGTTGTGCATGAGTCCCTCGCAACTGCGGCGCAAACTAAAAGCCATTCTGGGAATCACCCCCAAAGAGTACATTCTGGGGCAACAGCTCGAAATGGCACGCGACATGCTTCTCCGCTATCCCGAACGCACTACCACCGACGTTGCCGAACGCTGTGGATTCTACGACCTGGCCCACTTCATCCATGCGTTCCAGAAAGCATACAACATCACGCCGGCGAAGATGCGAAAGGAATGGAGTGAAGGGGCTAAAAAATAGGAACCAAGAGGGTTGGTCAGACAAACGCACGTCTGCCGGAAACAAGGCGTAAGCTCCCCCTCACGGAAGAGCGTGCTCTTATGGGCTGAAGAGCCTGCTCTTAGGCTTCTAAGAGCGTGCTCTTGTTGAAATAGGTATTATTGGTTCCCAGAATGGCGTTCTTACTCCCACTCCTCGGGAAAGCGGCCATAGATATCCTTGAAGGCGTAGAGGTAATAGTCCTCCGGCGCGATATTCGGAAAGATGGTGCTGAAGAGGTGGGACGTCGTCTCACGACTCACGGAAGGTGCCTCTTTCAGGAAGTGCAGGAAGTTTTCTGCGTCATTCAAATAGTAATAGCAATAGGCCAAATACGGTATCACGGCCTGCGCCTCGTCGTGGCCGTATAAATTGAGTACCGCCGTCAGAATCTTCGCACATTCCTCGAAGTATTGTGCCTCGCCGTATGCGATACCGATGAGCATCAACGTGTTCCGCTTGTCCGCGCTTGCTTTCACGGCCTTCTCGAAGTGCTTCTGGGCATCCTTGAATTTGCCGTTCTCGAGATATATCTGCCCGAGCACGAGTTCGCGTTCGAAGGTGACTTCCTCGGAAGCAATGGCCGAGGCTTTCTCTAACGCATCTATGGCCGCCTGCACATGATGGAGCTTACTCTCGACATAGGACTGCTGCAAATAGATGTGGATCTGTTCCTGCGACATCTCGCGTCCGACCTCGTTGGCCCGCTTGAGTGCTTCGGCTGCCTCCTCGATCCGCTCCATGTTTATCAGGCTCAGCGCATCGTAGTAGTACACCACATCGTCGGGACCGCTCTCCTTGAGGATGCGCTGATAAAGCTCGTGAGCCTGCGCCATCTCGTTCAAGTGACACAGACAGTTGGCCTTTGTCAGCAATGCCTGGCGGTTGCCGTCCTGTACGGCCAGCACATACTCGGTGCTTTCTATCGCCTCGCGATATTGCTCCTGTGCCTCCTGTATCTCGGCCAACATGTTCCACGCATCGGTATAGTACGGGTCGCGGTCGAGCAACTGGTTCAGCTCGTCGGCGGCCTTTGCGTTTTCTCCCATCGAGAAAAGGACATCGGCCATCAGATAGCGCCCCTTCGTATTACCGGGAAACTCGCGGCGCATACGTTCGGCCCATTGCTTGGCCATTTCCCACTGGGCATAGTCGAGGAAAAGTCCGATGCAGTCCTTCAGGAACGTGATTCGATCCTCGGAAATTCTGTCGTAGGTCTCTTCCAGCAGGTCCGACGCATCCTCGGCGCGCATTTCGCGCAGCAGCATCTCGGCGTTCAAGAAGCGCACCTCCTGGTCGTCCTGATCGGGAATGGCCTCGAAAAGGCGGTGAGCCTCATCCATATTGCCCTGAAACATCTGCTGACGCACGAGGAACACCTGCGGATCGACGCTCTCGGGATGCAACGTCCGCGCCAAGGAGATAGCCTGCGTGGCTTTCTCCTCCTCATGGATCACCATATAGTATTCGGCGATGTCCGTCAGCTCGTCGGCATCCATATATGGCTCGCGTCCTTCGTCGCGTGCCTCCTCATACTGAGCGAGGCTATCCTGAAACTCCGGGTCGTGAAAATATTTCCAATCTTCTTCGTTCACGGGCGGTCTGTCTTTTGCGATGTGCCGACTATCTCCACGTATCCTTCAATCCGACGGTGCGGTTGAAGATGGGACGCTCGGGTGTAGCGTCGGGATCTACATTGAAATATCCGATGCGCTGGAACTGCAGGTAGGAGAACGGCTTCATGGTGGCTGCGAAAGGTTCCACATAGCAGTTGGTCAGGACTTTCAGGTTGTCCGGGTTCAGCATCTGCGCTCTCGCATCCTCATAGCTCAGTCCCTCCACGTCCTGCAAGCGTGCCAGTTCGTCGCGCGGATTCTCCACCTTCCAGAGGCGGTCGTACACCCGCACTTCGGCCTGTACGGCGTGGTCGCAGCTGACCCAGTGGAGCGTCTTTCCCTTTATCTTTCGGTCGGCACCGGGCATTCCGCTACGGCTCTCGGGGTCGTAGGTGCAGTAGATTTCCTCGACATTCCCCTCGGCATCCTTGCGGCAGCCGGTACACATGACGATATAGGCGTTCTTCAGGCGTACTTCCTTTCCGGGAGCCATGCGCATGAACTTCTTCTCGGCCTCCTCCTGGAAGTCGTCGCGTTCAATCCACAGCTCGCGGCTGAAGGTGACGGTATGCGTATTGCCCTCCGTGATGGTGTTGCCCTCTGCATCGCGGATTTCGGGATTGTCGATGGCCGTCAGCTCCTCCACTTTCCCTTCCGGATAGTTCGTAATGATTACTTTCACGGGGTCGAGCACCGCACTGACGCGTATAGCTCTGGTATTCAAATCTTCGCGCACAGCACTCTCCAGCAGAGCCATCTCGTTCAAGGCGTCATAGGTAGTGTAGCCAATCTTGTCGATGAACTTCTGGATGCTCTCGGGCGAATAGCCGCGACGGCGGAAGCCGCAGATGGTGGGCATGCGGGGGTCGTCCCATCCGCTCACCAGCCCGTCCGTCACCAGCGCTTTCAGGTTGCGCTTCGAAAGCAGGATGTAGCTCAAGTTCAGCTTGTTGAACTCCGTCTGTCTGGGGCGATTGTCCTCGATGTTGTCCGTTTCGCCCTTCCACTCCTTCATCCAAGTGACGAAGAGGTCGTACAGGGGACGATGTTCCACAAACTCAAGGGTGCAGAGCGAGTGAGTGACGCCCTCGAGGTAGTCGCTCTGGCCGTGGGTGAAGTCATACATGGGATAGGCATTCCATTTGGAACCCGTCTTTACGTGCGGGATGTTCAGTACACGATAGAGCAGCGGGTCGCGGAAGAGCATGTTGGGATGGGCCATGTCTATCTTGGCGCGCAGGACGTATGTGCCCGGCTCGGCCTTTCCGCTATTCATAAACTCGAAGAGGCGCAGGTTCTCCTCGACGGGACGATCGCGGAAGGGGCTGTTCGTACCGGGCTGCGTGGTGGTACCCTTTTGCTGGGCAATCACCTCGGCACTCTGCTCATCCACGTATGCACGTCCCTGCTGGATGAGCCAGACGGCAAAGTCCCAAAGCTCCTGGAAATAGTCGCTGGCATAGAACACATGGTCCCACTGGTAGCCCAGCCACTTGATGTCCTGCTCGATGCTTTCGATGTATTCGGTGTCCTCCTTGGTCGGGTTCGTGTCGTCGAAGCGCAGGTTGCAGGTGCCGCCATAGCGGCGGGCGATGCCGAAGTCCATCGCGATAGCCTTGGCATGACCGATATGCAGGTATCCGTTGGGTTCGGGCGGAAAGCGCGTCTGCAAGCGGCCTCCGTTCTTGCCCTCGGCCAAATCCTTCTCTACTTTCTGTTCAATAAAATTCAGGCTCCGCTTCTCCGAGCCTTCAACGTTCGTTGCAATTGACATCTTACCTATTATTTTAATTAACGGCCTCTTCCCCATGAGGGAGGTGAGGCAGATTACTACTTTTTTATCGTTGCATAATACCCCAGTTTGTAGAGCTGGAACACCCAGATGCGCGGTTTGCTGGAGAACAGATTGCGTCGCTCCGCCTCGGCCATCCGCCGGTGGAAGAAGCGCAGACATCCTGCCAAGCCCAAACGTTCGAAGCTGCGGTAGGTGCGGAGCAGAGAGGAATAGTCACTCAGCTCGTGGCGTTTCTCGTGCAGGGTGTGCAGCTGCCGCTCCGTTTTCCGCAGGAAGGTCTCGTTGTCCTCCAGTCCCATGTTGAGCAGCGGGTTCTCGATGTGCCGGATGCGGATGCCGCGAGCGCGGAATGCCTTGCCGGCCAGTGTGTCCTCGTAGCCCGAGAGGCGCACCGTCTCGTCGAAGGGACATCCGAGCATCGTCTCGCGTGGAACGAGGAAGTTGAACGTGCGGAAGTTCTGGTAGGGGCGCTTGTTGCGCTCGCTGGCCGTGAACCGCTTCTCCGCTTGCTTCTCGTAAGTCCAGCGCAGGGTGACCGAAGCATCGGGCAACGTGACTGCGTGGCAAATGCTACCGCAAAGCACCTCCTCGGTCGGAAGCAGCTTCATGTATTCCGCGAGGAAATTGCTGTGCAGGGGCAGAGCATCACTGTCCAAGAAGAGCAGATACTCGCCCTCGGCCTCGCGCGCCAGCCGGTTCCGCATTGCAGCCGCACCGCGATTCTCCTCCTGGCGCACCACCCGCACTCGCTCCCACTGTGCGAGGTCGGTCAGATAAGGCTCGGCCTCGCCCCCAGGCGTGCAATCGTCACCCACGACAATCTCTGCATCCTCGGGCAGCATGCGGCACAGCGCCCGCACCAGCGGACGGGGGTCGTAGCAATAGCAGGGAATCAGCACGGACAGTTTCATGGTGCAAAGGTAGAAAGAAAATATAAATTGAGGAAATAAAAGGATAGGAAATGAATTCTTACCTTTGTGATTGATTTAAAACGTTATTTTCGATAAGACCTCAAACAACAGCCAGCAAAGCCCGATGTATAGTGGGGTTGAAGGCCATGAGGTGTTGTCGCAACACCTCATAGAGACCTCATGCAGACCTCACGCCCATATCAGCTCCAGTTTACAATGGTCATATTTACTGCAGGCCCTTATTGCCATGATATTGAAATTCCATAAAATAAAGCCCCCTTGCGGAGGCTTGACCCAAGTAATTTGCATACAAGGGGGGGATTTTCTGTGTGCATAGATAGGAGGTTTTTCAGATACTTCCAGTAGTTACGGCATTTCTTGTAGTCTTCCTCGTCATTGATGGCGCGAACGATGTCAGTTGCCGAGAACCACCACTT
>JAEEGL013571532.1_pt1 | contig 15418 bp, 9 predicted proteins | sample 9134231 | NCBI WGS metagenome assembly JAEEGL01 (sample SAMN16246548, study PRJNA631951) | gut metagenome | biome: gut microbiome; feature: rumen; material: fiber-attached | host: Bos | place: Iran: Karaj | collected 2018-10 | reverse complement strand
TTCATATCTTTGTCCCTCAAAATAACGAAAACAAAACTCTGTTTTTCAAATTGTCAGATTGTGGATTTGTCAAATTGTGAAGTTGCAGAAGCCATAGAGCTGTTGTGCCAACTGATAGAAACACCGCGTGTGATCCGCAACGAGAAGGCGGCTGCAGACCTCCTTGCCGACTGGATGAACCAGCACGGACTCACCCCACAGCGTCACGGCAACAACCTCTGGCTCACTTGCCACGACTACACCGCCGAGCGCCCCACCCTGCTCATTTGTGCACACATCGACACCGTGCGCCCCACCGACAGTTGGACGCGCCAGCCCCACCAAGCCACCCGTGAGGGCAGTCGCATCTATGGCCTCGGCAGTAACGACGATGGCGCCTCGCTTGTCAGTCTGCTCCAGACCTATCGCACGCTGGAACCCACACAGCGCGACTACAACCTCATATTCCTGGCCTCAGCCGAGGAGGAAGTTTGTGGTGCCGGCGGCATAGAAAGCGTTTTGCCCTTGCTTCCACACATCGATGTGGCACTCATCGGCGAACCCACGGGCATGCAGCCTGCCATTGCCGAACGCGGACTCATGGTACTCGACTGCACCGCCCATGGCCGTGCCGGACATGCCGCCCGACAAGAGGGCGACAATGCTATCTATCATGCCATCGACGACATCGCTTGGATTCGCAATACACAATTCCCCGAGGTCAGCCCCCTCTTGGGACCCACAAAGATGACCGTCACCCTCGTCAATGCAGGCACACAACACAACGTCGTGCCCGACCAATGCACCTTTGTCATTGATGTGCGCACCAATGAAATGCAGACCAACGAGGAAGTGCTGCAGCGCATTCGCCAACATCTTAAGAGCGATGTCGTGCCACGCAGTGTACGACTCAAGCCCAGTCGCATCAGTCCTGAGCACCCCCTTGTGCGTCGCGCCATCGAACTGGGCCGCACGCCCTATGGCAGTCCCACCTTGAGCGACCAGGCGCTTCTCACCTGTCCCAGCTTCAAGATGGGCCCCGGACAGAGCAGCCGCAGCCACACCGCCGACGAATACATCGAAATTTCCGAAATTGAAGAGGCCATCCAGCTCTACATCCAACTGCTTTCTGACCTCCGCCTCGCATAGGTTTTAGGGACAAACACCACAAAGGAGGGTATGCCGTGTACTTTGGCATACCCTCCTTTCTTCATGTAAGCGTGAGTTATTCAGTCACTCCGCTGTCGTCACCATCGCCGCCGCCCGAACCGCTTCCGGCACCGCTGTCATCACCCGAGTCGGTGGTCACACCCATCTCCTCGTTCAGCGCAGCTTTCAGTGCTTTACGCTGTGCAGCTTGCTTCTCGCGGGTGTCCACAAGGTTGAAGGTGGCTTGCGACTTCAGGTTATCGAACTGCTTGCCGCGTTCCCAGCGCACATTCACACGGGAGATGTCGGTCAGAGGGTTAAACTCGGTGGCGTCATCCACGCCTTCACCGCTGAAGGTCAGGTAGAAGGCACCCAAACGGCCCAGATTCACCTTGTTGCCAGCCAGCAACTGTTCGCGGATACAGCTCACCACCTTGCGGATGACACCGACGATGATGTCGGCGGTATAGGGCGAGCCATGCTCCTGAATGTGGTCGGCAAGGTCCTCGATGTCCAACACTTCGCGAGCCTGTGCGGCTGCAAACACTTTCTTCTCACTCTCTGCGTCACCGGGATTCACGGCACGCAAACTCAAACTATAGTCAATCATAATTTAATAGATTTGTTTGGTACATAATTTTAGTTAATAATCTCATTGTTTGGTTTGTTTTTTTGTTAACGTTAACTGTTCTCAGTTGGGCCCTCCTGAAAACTGATGCAAGGACGGTGCAAGTCGAGAGCAGAGTCAAATTCTATTTGAACTATGCCGAGACGCAGCCTGTCCTCGCAATGCGTATTTCTCGAATCGCATTGCAAAGATACAACATTCCAATTCGACCAAATCCGTATTTGTCCGCATTTGGCCGTATTTGTACTTACTTGTCCTTATTTATACTTATTTCCTTACTTTCTTTGCTTGCACATTTCCCCATTTCTTCCTAAATTTGCACAGACCATAGCATATTCCATGATGAATAACACACCTCACGGACTAACCTTTGCAACATTAGGCATGCAATTATACAACGGATTACAAATCCTTATACCCACTGCTGACGGATTACAAATCCGACAGGACAGAGATTCTAAAAATATAATAATGTTGGATAAATATCGTTATAACAATAGGTAAAACAACCATTGTCATATTGTCATGAATACTTATTATTTTATGGCTGGAGCAGATATGCGTAGTGCTGCATGCGCTGTTGATTCAGGAGGATTTATTTCTCCATGTGATTTTTTGGATGAAATTGAGATAACTGGAAAATTTCCTCAATCCCTTGCGCTAAAACATGTAATTTACAGGAATGGAAAAAGATTTTTATATGATGATTGTTCTAAACTGAAAACATTGTGGTGTGATTGTCAGATGAATAGTGCACTTCTCTTTCTCTGCTCACAGAAACTGCGTGAAATCATAGACGGAAACCTTAAGGGTACAGAAGGGGTAAGATGGATTTCATGCACAATAACCTACCAATCAGAAAAGAGACTATACTATTTTCCTCTCTTTACGAAAAGACTAGATGTATTGGATAGCAATCATCTATTCCTTGATGAGGAAAAGGCCAAAGCATACACCATGTTCACCATTTCCAGTAATCCCAATTGGCAAATTCCAAGCCACATTTATGTCAACCAAGAGTTGAAGAAGGCAATTCGAAAAGCGGGTCTACAAAAAGGTATTTATTTTAATCAAGCAGGCATTTTCTTTTAAGTAAGTTGGCTATCAGATAAATGCCCCTATTACAAAACTAACATCTCATATTTCCAACTCAGTCATAAGAGAAACCTTGAATGGGACGCTTGGAAATGCGGCAACGGGCTTCATTGTAGGCACTGGCATGAGTTTGGTGACTGGGAGGACAACGACTGGGTGGAAGTGACTCTTTGTTTCTTTGACGCAGACAAAATCGGGATTTGGCCAGGTCGAGCATATATGTTCAACTGGGAGATAGGGACGAGGTTGTATAGCCGGACGATAGAGGCGTGCAATCGCACTGATATGGACGACGATGGAATACATGAATTTGGGACGATTACAGAAATAAAGGAAGGAAATTTCGGCGGAGTCAGATCACTGAAATATGTCGAAACGAACGGAGTACGCATCATCCAGGGATTGGCGTGACAGAATGGAACGGTAGGGAATGCCTTTTCGGCCCCGTTGATCCGTACATGGCCCGCTGCATACTCCAGCCAGGTGGTGGTGCGGCCGAGAAACGCCCCTATCGCTCCATGCTTGTCCATTTCGAGCGTGACGGTGAGGTGCTGTATGATGTTTGGCCAGATGTGACAGACGGCAACAACGAGATTAAGAATGAGAAATTTGTAAATGGTAAATGGATAGATGGTAAATGCTATGACCTCAGCGGACGCAAAGTCAGCGGGGACAGGAATTCAAATTTCAAAATTAATAATTCAAAAATACAGAAAGGTATCTACATCCAAGACGGAAAGAAAATGGTTAGGAAGTAAGCGATAAACAGAGCTCCATATTAAATATATAATAAAGGTACGCGCGTGCGCGTGCCTTTTTATTTGTAAAATCTTTTTACTCTTAACAGAATCGTCCCTGAAATAAGGACGGGTCGTTATGGGAATAAGGACGGGTGGTTACAGCCATAAGGACGGGTGGTTACAGCCATAAGGACGGGTGGTTATGGCCATAAGGACCCGTCCTTATTTTGACAAAATTTTGAATACTCATCTATGTAGTTGAGAACCTGCCTATTACGAAATTTCAATGAATTTAGATTGGACTAAGCTTTGTTTTGTAAATATTTTTCAACTTTAATTAAAAATAATTATAAATTATTTGATATTTTATTTGGCGGTTTATCAAATTATTTATAATTTTGCATCAGAAAACTGATATTACTACGTACGAACCGCCGCTTTGCGGCTACGAAAACGAGAACCTTAAAACCTCATAACCTTACAACCTTACAACCTTAGAAAATGGACGCAAGAGAAAGACTGAAGATCCTGATAAAGGAATATGGTGGCACACAGAAGGTGTTTGCGTCGATGATTGGCACTACACAGCCCACCATCGCTAACTGGATGGCGCAGAACCAAATCCCAGAAGGAGGTATTGCCAAGATATGCCGCGCACTGCCCGACGTAAGTTTTGAGTGGCTAACGGGAAAGGAAGAACAGCCGCGTCGCGGCTATGGCGAGAACCTCTATCAGGCAGCAGAGGGACAGCTGCCTGTGGGCAAGCCCTTTTACAGTCGCATGCCAGCCAGCGCAGGACAACTGGACATGGGAAACGAGGACGTCTCTACAGATCGCATTCAAATCCCAGGCATGCACGCCGATGCCTATTTCCCCGTCGTGGGCAACTCCATGAATCCAAACATACAGAATGGCGACATCGTGGGCATCCGACGCATGGAAGCAACGCAGAGTATTCGTCCCAACGATATTTACCTGCTTTTCACGCGAGACAACGAGCGCATGGTGAAACGCATCAAGGGAGTCAACACACAAAGTCCCTACCTCACACTCTATAGCGACAATCCAGCCTACGAACCCTTCACCATTCTGAAGGAAATGATTGTTGGCATCTATAAAGTGGTGTGCGCCATCAGAGCGTTTGAATAACGTTGACATTAATCCTAACGAAAACGAAACGCTTCGCTACGAAGACGAAAACAAAAAATCAAAAACTAATAACCTCATACGACTATGGAAACTATCATCAGAATCATGGCTAACAACCGCACATACGACGAGCAAACGAACCTTGTTGAACGCCTCCACGACGCAATGGAATTTGTGGGGCTGCTAATGGCAAGCGCCACCGTGTTGGGCCTCATGGCGCTGGCATAGACAAGGTCCATACAGACAGACTTTAGGGGGGAACATTGGAGATGAAACATACTGAGACGGAAGGCTCCAAAAGTGGCTTCCGTTTCTTTTACTGACCAATAATAAAGCTTCGGGAGTTAAAAAGGAAGTTAAAAAGGGAGTCATACTCGCTTCGCTCGTGGAGGCAAAAGGACAAATGTATTAGACAAAGACAAAAACTAAAACAAATAAAAATAAAACCATACAGAAATATGGAAAAAGAACTATCTTACGACCCTGCCAAGCAGGGCTACGCCAAGGCCAATGTGGCAAAGGCGTATTTCAACAACACCGTGAGCAAGGACAGTGCCTGCCACATGCTGGCACGATGGCTGAGAACCAACCCCACACTATGGGAAAGCCTCCAGGAGGTGGGCTACAACCCTCGTCGCCACCACTTCACCCCAATGGAGTTGCGCATCATCTTCGACGTGTTGGGGGAACCATAAAGGGGTGAAAGGTTAAAGGTGAAGGGCGAAGGGGGTAAAAGTTTAAGGGTTTAAAAGTTTAAGGGTTTAAAAGTTTAAAAGTTTAAAAGTTTAAAAGTTTAAAAGTTTAAAGGTTTAAAAGTTTAAAGGTTTAAGGGTTTAATTGGGCTGTGCACTGTTGTGGGGCTAAGGGCTAAAGGCAAAGGGCTAAAAGGCGCTGCGTTTTGAGGTTGTGAGGTTATGAGGTTGTAGGGTTTTCGTTAACGTTATCGTTAAGGTTTGGAGTAAAATTCCCAGCAAACATAGCGGATATGTGAGCGGTTATTTGTAATTTTGCATCGTAATACGAAAAGATTGAAAAATTGAAGATATGAACTTCAAATCGCTATTCAAAGACACTGCCATATACGGACTGAGCAGTATTGTAGGACGCTTCCTCAACTATTTGCTCGTACCACTCTACACCTATTACATGCCCACTGAGTCGGGCGACTACGGCATCTCCACAAATGTCTATGCCTACACGGCACTCATTCTTGTTTTGCTGACCTTCGGCATGGAAACTACGTTGTTCCGTTTTGCAAACGATAGACCCTCTCCCCAACCCCTCCCCCATAATGGGGAGGGACGATGGCCCGACAAGGTCTTCAGCACGGGCTTTGTACTGATAGCGACATTGACGGCTGTTTTTCTCGCCCTGATGTTCGGTTTCATCACACCCATTGCCGATTATCTGGGCTACAGCGAGCACCACAACTACCTGCTGATGATGGCGGCAGTGGTGGCAATGGATGCCTTGCAGGCCTTGCCTTTCTCCTTCCTGAGATTCCAGAAGCGCCCCGTCCGCTTTGCCACGCTGAAGTTGTTGTTCATCTTCTTTAATATCGGACTGAACGTACTCTTCTTCGTCATTCTGCACAAGACAAGTGTCTTTTATGTCTTTGCCCTCAACCTGGCATGTACCAGTCTCATCTCGGTACTCTTCTTGCCCGAGTTGTTCAAGATACAATGGCAATTTGACTGGGGATTGCTCAAGAAGATGCTCAGCTACTCGTGGCCCATACTCATTCTGGGTGTGGCTGGCATTCTGAACCAGGTGGCTGATAAAATCATGTTTCCACTGGTTTATCCCGACAAGGTCGATGCCAACGTGCAGCTGGGAATCTATGGCAGCTGTGTAAAGATAGCGATGATCATGGCCATGATAACACAGGCCTTCCGCTATGCCTACGAACCGATCGTCTTTGCCAAAGCAAAGGACAAAGACAGCACGGAATATTATGCCGTAGCGATGAAGTATTTCCTCATCTTCACCCTGCTGGCCTACCTGTGTGTGATGGGCTACATCGACATTCTGCAACTCATTCTCGGCAAGGGCTACCGCGAGGGAATGGCTGTGGTGCCAATCGTCATGGTGGCGGAAATCATGATGGGCGTGTATTTCAACCTCTCGTTCTGGTACAAACTCATCGACAAAACCATCTTCGGAGCTTGGTTCTCACTGGCAGGGTGCGCCGTACTGTTTGCCGTCAACTATTTCTTCATTCCAAAATATAGTTACATGGCTTGCGCCTGGGGTGGCGTAGCTGGCTATGGCACGGCAATGGTGCTGTCATACATCGTGGGACAAATAAAAAATCCCATTCCCTACCCAATGAAGAGCATTGCAGTCTATGTGCTGATGACAGCCTTGTTCTATGCCATCATGCACTTCACCAGCGAGTGGCACTTGGCCCTGCGCCTCGTCATTAACACTTTGTTGATTGTACTCTTCCTGTCTCATGTCTATTGGCATGAAATCAGGAAGAAATAAGTAAAAGGCTATCCCTTTACAATGCGCTTGATGTCGTTGAGTTTGTTCAAGGCTTCGAGAGGCGTGAGGTTGTTGACATCAAGACCCAGAATTTCATCGCGGACCTGAGCAAGGACGGGGTCGTCGAGTTGGAAGAAACTCAGTTGCACGTTGTCCTCCTTCTTTGCCAACTGTATGCTTCCACCCACCTCACTGTTCTTGGTGGCTTCAAGTTGTTTCAGTACCTGATCTGCGCGCTTTACGATGCTGCCCGGCATACCGGCCAGTTTGGCAACATGAATACCGAAGGAGTGCTCCGAACCACCGCGCTCCAACTTGCGCAGGAAGATGACCTTGCCATCTATCTCTCGCACACTGACATTGAAATTCTTGATGCGACTGTAGGTCTGTTGCATCTCATTCAGTTCGTGGTAGTGTGTGGCAAAAAGCGTGCGCGCCTTGGCTCGCTGGTTTTCATGGATGTATTCCACGATGGCCCAGGCAATGGAAATGCCATCGTAAGTGCTGGTGCCTCGACCCAATTCATCGAAGATGACCAAAGAGCGCGGCGACAGGTTGTTGAGGATATTTGAGGCTTCGCTCATCTCCACCATGAAGGTACTTTCACCCATTGAGATATTGTCGCTGGCACCCACGCGAGTGAAAATCTTGTCCACCATACCAATTCGAGCACGTTCGGCCGGAACAAAGCAACCAATCTGTGCCATCAGGGTGATGAGGGCCGTCTGGCGCAACAAGGCACTCTTACCCGCCATGTTAGGTCCCGTGATGATGATGATTTGCTGCGTCTCGTTGTCAAGGAAAACATCGTTGGGGATGTAGCGCTCGCCCACGGGCATCTGTGTTTCGATGACGGGATGGCGACCCTGACGGATGTCGATAACAAAGGAGTCGTCAACGACTGGACGAATGTAGTTGTGCTCGCGAGCCGACAGGGCAAAGGAGAGCAAACAGTCGAGACGCGCAATGAGGTTGGCGTTGATTTGTATCTGAGGCGTGTATTCAGCCATTGCCACCACAAGTTCGTTGAACAAGCGCGTTTCCAGTGCCAGGATCTTATCTTCAGCCCCCAGAATCTTCTCCTCGTATTCCTTCAGTTCCTGTGTGATGTAGCGTTCAGCTTGCGCCAAAGTCTGCTTTCTGACCCACTCAGCAGGCACCTTATCCTTGAAGGTGTTTCTTACCTCAAGATAGTAGCCAAAGACGTTGTTGTAGCCAATCTTCAGACTGCTGATACCAGTTCGTTCAGCCTCTTGTTGCTGCAATTGCAGGAGATAGTTTTTACCTCCATAGGCGATGTTGCGCAGTTCGTCGAGTTCTGCATTCACACCATTGGCAATGACATTGCCCTTCTGCACCAAGAGTGGTGGGTCGGGTTGAATCTCGCGGGCAATGCGCTCACGGATGTTGGCACAAGGACTCAGTTGCTCGCCTATCTGACGAATGGTTTCATCGTCGGCTTGTTCACAAACCTGCTTGATTTGCTCCACTGCTTGTAAGGCAACGCGCAATTGCACCACATCGCGAGGCGAAACCCTGCCCACACTTACCTTTGAGATGATACGCTCAAGGTCGTTGATGGGATGTAGGTTCTCTTCGATGAAATCGCGGAATTCTGGTTCGCGGAAGTAATAGTCCACCACATCGAGGCGCTGCTCAATGAGGCGCACGTCCTTCAAGGGGAAAGTAATCCAACGACGAAGCATGCGCGCTCCCATTGGGGTGATGGTCTGGTCGATGACATCGCAGAGCGACTTTCCCTCCTCGCTCATCGAACCCAGCAACTCCAGTGAGCGCATGGTGAACTTGTCGAGGCGAACAAAGCGTTCCTCCTCGATGCGGCGAAGTGAGGTGATATGGCGGATTTGTATGTGCTGCGTGATTTCGAGATACTGCAAGATGGCACCACTGGCCACTATGCCACTTTTCAAGTGTTCCACGCCGAAACCCTTGAGGTTCTTCACCTCGAAATGTTTCTTGAGTTTGTTCGTGGCAAACTGCTCGGTGAATACCCAATCGTCTAACTCAAAGACGCAATGGCGCGTACCAAATGAGCCTTCGAACTGCGAGCGACGACCACGTTCGAAAAGCACCTCCTTCGGACCAAAGTTGTCCATCAGTTTGTCCACATATTCGGGAGTACCCTCGGCACAAAGGAATTCGCCCGTACTGATGTCGAGGAAAGCCACACCGCAAGTGGCTTTGCCAAAGTGAACGGCACAAAGGAAGTTGTTCTCCTTGTAGTTGAGCACGTTGTCGCTCATGGCCACACCCGGAGTCACCAGTTCCGTAATGCCGCGCTTGACGAGTTTTTTCGTCAGTTTCGGGTCTTCCAATTGGTCGCAGATGGCCACTCTCCTACCCGCCCTGATGAGTTTGGGCAGATAGGTATCTAACGCATGATGGGGAAAACCCGCCATCTCTGTCGGATTCTCCCCACCATTGTTTCGTTTTGTCAGTGTAATACCCAATATGGCAGATGCTTCCACAGCATCTTGACAGTAGGTCTCGTAAAAGTCGCCACATCGGAACAGCAGTATTGCATCGGGGTGCTTCGCCTTCAGGTCGAAGAACTGCTTCATCATCGGTGTCAAGCCCTCTGTCTTTGCCATAGTGGTTATTTAGTGATCTTGTGAATTAGCTGCAAAGTTACAAATAACCGGACGAAATGCCAAATTTTTATTGCAGTTTCGGCTTCAGTTCGTCAGGAGAGTCGTTGGTGAACATATTGACGGCAGGCGCCTGACGCGTGAAGAAATGCCGGATGGTCTCCGTAGTAAGCTTCAGTGTTGGCCGGAAGTCCTTGCTGTGCATGTAGGAGAGAATGGCATGCCGCATTTGTCGAGCCACAGGACGACGAGAGAGGTCGGAAGTGATGTCCATTGTGGTCATAAGCAAGCGACCCTTTCCCACGCGAGCCTCAACGAGCATTCCCAGTTTGCGGCTAACATGCCAAGTGTCGATGGGCTGGATGGGCGACTGATAGGAAGCGGGCAGTTCCATGAGATTCATCACTTGCGCCCTGTTGAGCAGTTCCCACCAGTTGAGGTTGCCCCAGTCGTCGGTGGGGAAATCGTACTTGAAGAGAGGGTGCTCCGTGTCGATGTAAGCTCCCGTAGTGTGGGGCGGGCGCATCTTGAACCAACTTGTGTTCCAGAAGACAGGAAGGTAGTTCTGGCGGATGTCGCTACCCAAAGTGACCTTTCCCGCAGCGGTGAGCAGCACCGTGCCACCCTTTGCAAGCAATTTTTCTGCCTTTTCATCGAGAGAATCGCAGATGTAGATGCCCTTTTCGTTCATCGGAGCATCGGCATAGACCCAAAAGTCCCACTCGTTTTCAGCAATGTCGGAAAGGCACACGCTGAGGGTGTACTTGGCAGGAGCCGGCAACTGCTGCAGCGGAAGTACGATGGCAGCAAGGGAGGGATTGCGACCGAGGTCGAGTTTGTCGATGGGCAACTGTCCGGAGGTCACTGTGCGCTGAAGTTCATCGCGCACCTGATAGCGGAGTGTGACGGAACGCAGAGGATGTTCCAATGCACAATAGGCATCCACGGGAACATTCAGTGTGTCGGAAGTCGTGAACACGAAACGAGGGAAACGAGCCAAGGGCACAAGAGGACTGCAGAACTGACGCCAGTCGCGCCCGGTGCAGTAACCTTTTTCGCGCCAAAAGACATTGAGCACTCCCACAAGGGCAGTGCCTTGTCCACTATAGTCGTTGAGACCGAGAAGCTGGAAACCGGCATAGTCCTTGGTGCGCAAGTTGCGCTCTATCTCATATTTGTAGCAAAGCTTTTGCAGTCTGCCGCTGGCCATAAGGAACTTCGAAGCCATTTCGCCCATTCCGTTGTCGCGAAGCAGATCGCCGAAGATTTCAAAGTTTCCAGCCTTGTAGGCTCCGGTGTACTGACTCGTTTCGGTTAGGTCGGGGAAGGCGCACCACTGTCCCTTTTCGTGGGTGATGATGGGATCGTTGTTGGGGGTTGTCCCCTTATAGTTGCGGGGGAATTCGATGCCGCTGTAGTAATCATCATCACTGGAAGGCAGACGGCGATTCCAACTGTCGAGACCGCGAGCACCACCCTTCACATGAAACTCCGAACCATCGTCCCAAGCCCAGCCTCCGCCTACCGAAGCACCGCAATATACCCTGGTGGCATCGTAGGCTTTCATCTCGCTCACCCAGTCGTTGCAGTATGCCACCCAGTCGCCGGCGGGCTCATTGCCTGCCGCCATCATCAGGAACGAAGGATGGTGGCCAAACTCATCGACAATGCGCTTCGACTCATCCAGAAGATATTGGTCGATGGACATTCCCCGGCGCAGCTTCACCCCATGATTGGGCCACGAAGGTCCTTCGGGCTGAAGGTAGAAGCCCACACGGTCGGCAGCAGCGAAGGCTGCCTCAGGCGGACAATAGGAATGGAAACGCATGTGGTTGAGTCCATACTCCTTGCACTTGCGGAAGATGCGCAGCCATTCCTCTTCGTCAGTGGGGGGATAGCCGGTGAGGGGGAAGCAGCAGTTCTCCACCGTGCCGCGCAGGAACAGCGGACGGTCGTTGAGGAAGAACTGACGCCCCTCGATGCGGATGTCGCGCAGACCAAAGGTCACAGGAATCTCCAGTCCTCGATAGTTGACAGTGAGGGTGTAGAGATTGGGGTGGAACTCATCCCAGGGTTTCATGTCTTCAGTCAGCGGCATGCGAATGGTGGTGTCGTTAATGAGAATGTCCACCACCCTCTCTTTCTGGTTAGTCACGACGCGCTTGCGCCAGATAAGGGGCGCAGCCTGCAGTTCCATCCGTCCCACGATGCCGTTCCAGTTTCCTTGCGTCTGGTCGGTCACCGAGTGCGAATCCTGGCCCACACAGACATTCTCGATGCCATTATAGACCCGGATGGCAATCTCGTTCTCCTCGCCGGCTTTGATGTAGGCGGTGACATCGTAGCGATGGGGAGTGGAGAGCGACATCTGGTGCCCCACCTCCTTTCCGTTGACGAAAACGGTGGTTTCAATGTGGGGTCGCTCCAGATAGAGTGTCACCTGACTGCCTTGCCACATTGGCGGCACGCTGACCTTGCGCCGATACCAAGCTGCTCCCACATAGTGGCGCTCGGGGGTGAGGAAGAAGGGAAACTTCATGTGCTCCTCCCGGCGATACTTCTCCATATAGGGATTGAAGTAGTATGAGGAGTCGTAGAGCGAACTGGTCCACTGGGTGCGAGTGCTCACCGGAGTGCCCTTGCCGTTGGTCAGCATGGAACCCGGCAAGTCGATGTGGTCATCGTAAGTGGGTTCGGAGCCCATGTGGAAATCCCATTGACCGGATAGATTGATATACTGCTGTTGCGCTACGGCACTTCCGCAAAGGAGCGCCACAAGGAAAAACAGAAAGTGTCGGCGGTTCATGATTGGTCGGTTGAATTACAATAGTTTACACTGAAGGAGTGAACGCAAAGCTTGCACTCCCTGATGATTGATGTCGAGTTGTTCCACTTCGCCCAGATACTGCGCTCCGTGTTCTTTGTCGCCAAGGGCAAAGTAACCGAGGGCGAGCATATAGAGACAGTGGATGCGGTTTTTTGCATCGAGGGAATCTTCCCAGATGAGCAAGTCGGGCAGCGAAACGGCAAAGTAGTCCATGACGATGTTGTCGAAGAGGTGCTGCTTGCCGTAGCTGATGAGTTTGTTGAACAATCCGCGCGCCTTGTCTTCCTTGCCCAAGGCACGATAGCAGAGTCCGGCATAGAATATCTTGTCGGGCTTCGCGTCGTTGTAATACATGGCGGCTGCGGGTTCCGTCGGTCCAACGGTTCCCTTTTCATAGCATTCCAGGGACTTTTCTTTCTGCCCCACTGCCTCGTAGGCAAGTCCGAGCAGATAGTAGAAATCGTTTTCCTGCGCACCATAGAGCTTGCCCTCACCGAGGTGGTGGGGATATTCGAGACAGGCTTCCAGCAGTTCGATGGCTTTCTGTGCCTTTTCGGGGTGCTCGGAAAGTATCCGCTTCGCCTGTTCCACACGGCAGATTTGGTATTGTCCGCTCACCTTGCCTTCACCGCCTTCCCAGGGGTGGAAGATGTGGGCATCCAGTTTCTGCTGGGCTTCCTCGTAGCGACCCAGTTGGTTGAGCAGTGTGATTTCCTCCAGCACAAGGTCGTCGCGACGCTGAACGAGTTGCGGATATTGCTGCAGGAAGTCGAGTCGCTGCTGATAGGGTCGCTGCACGCGCTTGTAGAGTTGGTCGAGTTCCATGAGAATGCGCTCGTCGTTCTCATCGAGGTGGAAGGCGCGTTCCATGTATTCCACTGCCTCTGCCTCCTGCAGTTCCTCACCCTGCGCAAAATACGAGGGCTTGTTGAAGCGCGCCAGCGCCAGGTTGCGCCAAACGGTGGGGAAGTCGGGATTCTGCTGTGCCGACAGCTGCCAGTTCTCGATGGCAAGGTCATACTGACGGGCAGCATAATAGAGGCAACCGAGATAATAGGGTGCCTTGCTGCATTTCGCGTTCGCCTTCTTGGCGGCATTGAGGGCAATGACGTCTTCTGCGCGGTTGGGGAAGCAGTAGGCGCTGTCGGCCTCTTCGGCGAGTTTCAGGTAATCACTCCCCTCGCCCTTTTGGCTGGGGGTGAGGTTGGCAAGATAATAATACGTCATTGGCGTGGTGGCTCCTTCGCCAATGGCAATGTCCCAGATGTCTGCGGCCTCGTCGGTCAGTCCGGCTGCCGCATAGTCGAGTGCCAGTTCGTCGTAGTTCTGGGCACTGCGGCGCAACATCTGCTTCATCTCGTCAAACTCCTTCTCGTCCTTTGTCAACAAGTATTTCTCGTAGCGACAACCATAGTTGAAGAGGTCGAAACCGAGCGATTCGCCAATCAGTGCCAAGGCTTCTTCCTTGCGGTCCAGTTTGCGCAGGATGACGGCTTTCAGTGCGCGGGCCTTGTGGTTGTGCCAGTTGTTGTTCAGGCAGCGGTCCACCTCGTCCAGCGCATCTTCATATCTGCCTTGCATCACACTGATTTTGGCTGCCTCAAAGTATCCGGCATCTGCCCAACCCTTGTTCCAGGTCGATTTCCAGAAGCGCTCGTATGCCTCGTCGGTCTTCCCCTGATACTTCAGGGCGAGGGCGAGGTTGTAGATGGGTTCGCCGTCATAGGGATTGGGATTGCGCTTGGTGATGAGTTTCACGGCCTTGCGCAGATAGGTTTCTGCCTTGTCGAAGCGTCCCTTGCGGATGTACCACAGTCCCAGGGCATTCAGACAACGGATGTCGTTGGGGTCGCGGCGCAGGGCTTCCTCGTAGTAGTCGGTGGGCGACCAGGTGGCGTGGCGATATTGCTCCAGATGCAGTCCGGTCAGATAGAGTTGTTCGTTGGTCTTCACCTGTTCGGGCAACAGGGCTGCTTCGGCACTGTCGGGAATGGGACGTATCTCGTCTGCCTCGGCGTGCCAACTGAGCACAGTGCGCTTTCCGTACACAAAGGTCTTCTTCACCTCAAAGGTCAGTTCGCCCATCTTGGCTTGCTTCACGTCCACCGTTTGCGTCAGCACCGACTCGGGCGACAGGCTCACCGTCTGTTCATAGTACACCTCGCCGTTGTCGTTCCTCAGCACGATGTCCACTTCTTGCTTCGAGGTGGCAAACAGCTTAAATTCCACGAGGTTGCTCCCCTCGCCTTTGGGGGTGAGGTTAAATATCAAATCCTTCGAGGCTTCCTTCACCACTCCCAACTCGCGGTAGGGCATGAAATACTGGGTGAACATCTTCTCCTCGTAGGGCATCAGCCACGTAAAGTCGGGCTGGTTTTCGGTATATACACCTGCCATCAGTTCTATGTAGGGACGGAATCCCTCTCTCAGTTCAGAGTTCATAGTGCTTAGTTCAGAGTTGGGCTGCGCATCAGAACTGTGACCTGTGACCTGTGAACTATGAACTGTGACCTGTGAACTATGAACTGTGACCTGTGAACAGTGAACCACCTCGTCGGTCAGGTTGCGGTCCCAGGCTCTTCCGAAGTCGCCGTTGCCCCAGGTCCACTGCTTCTTGCCGGGCGAGAAGTGGTGCGATGCCACATGCAACATTCCGGCCTTGGTGTCATTCTCGTAACCGCCCTCAAAGTTGAAGCGGGAGTTCACGCCCATATAGCTCGTGGGCACATAGATGTTCTTGTAGTTCGAGATGTCC
>JAEEGL017025178.1_pt1 | contig 15419 bp, 10 predicted proteins | sample 9134231 | NCBI WGS metagenome assembly JAEEGL01 (sample SAMN16246548, study PRJNA631951) | gut metagenome | biome: gut microbiome; feature: rumen; material: fiber-attached | host: Bos | place: Iran: Karaj | collected 2018-10 | reverse complement strand
GATCCTGATACGCCATTGAAGATGGTAATTCTTTCCTCAACGCTTTTGAAAGTCTTTTAAAATCTTTCATGGGAACAACGATATCTAGATCATAATCCCATAGTAAGTATCCTCCATGACGAAATGCTCCTAATAAAGAACCGGCATCAAGATAATACTCTATATTATACTTGCTGCAAATCTTATCTACTTCAATAAGCATTTCTACCATTCGGTGCTGCACTTTTCGAAGTTGAGTGCCTTCTCCATTGTATTTTGAAAAATCTTCTTGTTCCATATATAATTATATCAGTTTTTCGCCAAGTATAATTCTAAATCCTTGACCACTTCAGGTGTCACATTTATTGGATTATTCTCTAAACGTTGAATATTCACTTTTTGTAATGTATCATGGATATCTACCTCAGGAAAGAGGGTGAGTGAAAGTCCAAGGGTGGTTATATACTCCTCCATATTCTTTATCGCTTCGGACGGTGACATGCCTAATTCACGATAGAGTTCCAGAGTACCATTTAGATGTAGAAAGAACGGGAATGTCAACGCTACGGCATGTCCGTGAGGATAGCCATAATACGATGTGAACGCATATGAGAAAGCATGAGGTGCGGTTGTCTTGGATATATTAATCGCTCTGCCAGCCCAATATGCCCCTTCCGCTACTTCATCTCTCAATTCTTCGGTGTTCTTTTGAAGCAAGAGCGGGAGTTGTTTCCAGAGCAAGTTAATAGCTTTCACAGAATAAGAACGCGATTCCTCATTCGCACCTTTTGCCCAATACGACTCTATAGCCTGAGCTACAGCATCAAATCCGGTACATGCCGTTAAATATGCATCATTATTGTACGTAAAAGGAGGGTATAACATTACTACATCCGGCAAAATATCATCCGCTTCGACGCTACATTTCTTGCCTTCACGATATACCACTGCAAAATGCGTGGCCTCGGCTCCTGTTCCAGATGTAGTAGGAATTGCCCATAAGGGGATAAAGAGCCCCTTTTCTGCCGCATAATGACGAACCAATTTCGCTATATCCAGAACACTACCGCCACCGATAGACAGGATGACATCCGGTTTTGACTCCAAGAGCATCTGTAACCCTTTCAGTGCTTCTTCGTCCTTAGGATTAGCAGAAAAATCTAAAAATTCAGTGAATTGTACGCCCGTTGACGCTTGGACTTTGTTCATCATTTCTTGCGCTCCGCATGATACAAAAGAGTGTTTGCCATGCACTAAAAAGACATGTTGCACTTGTTGCTCATGAAGCTTGGAACAAAGAATTGTAATTAGTCCGTCTCCGCACGTTTCATTATATGTGTATAATTGCTGTGTCATTTCACTAATTCATTCATTAATGCTTCTTTATTCTGTTGCGGTGCTGTGGTCGGACGACCGAGATCTTTGCGGTTACCTTTACGTACATTGACATTGATTAGCGACACACCATCCATCACCGCATTATTCACATGATTCATCGCAAACATCAGTGCCATTTGGGAATCTACAGATACCACATCTGCATAACCTACAGCTTTTGCAATCGCCTCGACTTCTATCTTTTGCCCTACGGTAGGTTGACCTCCTACAGAATCATGCGCACCATTATTAAAGATAATATGTACCAAATTCTTTGGATTATAATCACCAATTATCGCCATTCCACCCATATGCATCAGCATAGCACCATCACCATCAAAAACAATTACACGTCTGTTCGGTTTCTGAAGTGCTATGCCTAAAGCAATCTGAGAGGCATGTCCCATTGAACCTACCGTTAGAAAATCATGTGCGTGCCCTTGCTCCTTTGCCTCTCGGTACTCAAAGAGCTCACGGCTAATCATACCCGTTGTAGAGACAACTATATCGTCCTCACGCAATTTATCAACCACTATCTTGATTGCTTCCTCACGCGATAGTGCCCATTCTTGAGTTTGCTGATTTTGCAGTTTATATTCATCAAAAGTGCCTTTGCGCACTATGAGCGCATATATGCCATTGCAAGATTGTATTGCTTGCAGCGCCTCTGCTACTTGATTATGCCAATTCTCATCTAGTACAACATAGGGTACACCCATCGTTTCGAGTAGCGAAAGCGTCACTTTCCCTTGCTTCACATGCTGCGGTTCATCATGTACTCCCGGCTCGCCTCGCCAACCGATAATCAATAACAACGGCATTTTATACACATCCGCATCCATTAGCGAAAGCAGCGGGTTAACAATATTGCCCTCTCCTGAATTTTGCATATATACGCAACCCACTTTGCCTGTTGCCAAATGGTAACCTGCCGCCAAACCAACCGCACCACCTTCATTCGCCGCGATGATATTATTCTCACGCGCAATATTATCTGTAATGTACGCGCAAAGATTCTTAAGCAATGAATCCGGTACACCGGCAAAGAACTCAATACCTCTGGCACGCAAAGTTTCTATAAAATCTTTAGGCGCTATCATTGTTTTGTTCCAGGAATAAGAGTTAAGATCTCCTTTATCGGCATGCAATATTCCTCGCTTGCTTCTTTGCATCGACCGTGCACAAGAATCGACTCTGCGCAGTGTACCATAGCCGGATAAGCCGAGCGTAAAAGATGATTTGCATAAATGACGATATTTACGCCCCAGTCTGCGAACTCATCCTCAGTGATATGATTGAACGTAGTGGGTACAACCACAATAGGTGTATGACTGTCTTTCTCACGGAAACGGGTACAGAATTCATGAATATCTTCGCCATCTTTATTGCGGGAGTGAATCATGATTCCATCTGCTCCGGCGGCTACATATGCGAAGGCACGCTCCAACGCATCCTCTACCGGTTTGCCTGCTATTAGAGATTCTATGCGCGCAATTATCATAAAATCATCCGTTATCTGTGCCTGCTTGCCTGCATGTATCTTGGCGGAGAAGCCTTCTATTGAGTCTTGTGTTTGGATGGCATCTGTTCCAAAAAGTGAGTTTTGCTTTAGACCGACTTTATCTTCTATAATAACAGCAGAAATGCCAAGACGCTCCAATGTACGTACCATGAATGGGAAATGCTCTAATTTACCACCCGTATCTCCATCAAAGATTACCGGTTTTGTCGTTACCTCCAATGCATCATTCAAATCGTGCAGACGCGTAGTTAAGTCAACTGCCTCTATATCCGGCTTACCTTTGCTCGTTGAATCTGTAAGTGATGAAGCCCACATACCGTCAAACTCCAATTTTACACCATTCTTCTTTACAAAAGTATTCTCAATAATCAGCCCCGTCAGGCCACTATGACTCTCTAATATACGAACAATCTTCTTGGCATTAATCAGCCGACGGAGCCGTTTCATACGAATCTCAGGTGTCGTGCCTATTTCTTTGAGACGCTCATTGAGCATAGAGGAAGATATACCGGGCGTATAAGGAATATCAACGACCTGCCCTCCCCACTCTGCCATACAATCAATGATATCCTGTCGAGTTTTTTGCTGCACTCCCGTTTTCCAATCATCGCCGTGCACTACGTAATCCGGCTTCAACTCTCGTAAGTTTGGGCGATAATCAAGCGTTGTTTGAGGTATTACGCGCTCGACGCCTTTGAGGTTGCTAACCACCAGTGCGCGCTGCTCATAATCCAAATACGGCAGACGCTTGTAACTTGCAATTGCAGCATCTGTCAAAACGCCTACTGTAACATGCCCTAATTTGGCGGCTTCGTGAATAATATTCAAATGTCCCGGATGAATAATATCCGCCGACATTCCTACATATACTTGTTTTTCTTGGTTCATATATCTTTTTAATAATTAATACCCACACACCGGAGAGTTATATTTTCTCTTAAATAAAATTTGTTCTGACCGTTTTGACTTTTTGGGCCGTTTCTCCCTTTATCCGGTCAATTCGGTCATGTTATTTTTTATTTTTCCTCGAACGCTGTGTTCGAAAATTCAGCGTTAGTTGTTCTTTTATATTCTTAGTGATTCTTAGTGTTGCTTAGTGATTTTTAGTCATCATAGGTACTAAACCGAACCCGTATAGCAACCAACGGCTATCCGAACGCCGTCAGGTTGTCATCCATCTGTTCCTGTCAGTGATAAAAACGTGTTCCCGGCAGACAGGAGAACGAGTCAATGACGCCCGCCACACGGTCTCCATCCACCACAATTAAAGTGTGGATGGAGTGATGATTCATCTTTTCGCCCGCTTCGACGATCTTGGCATCCTTGCTGATCGTTTTAGGATTACGGGACATGATTTCCGATACCGGCGTTGCGAAGAACGCCTGCCCAAGACGCTGCATGGCGCGACGGATATCGCCGTCGGTAATGATACCGACAAGCCGGTCGTTTGAGTGAGCCCCCCCATCCGAGAGTTCTACGGACGAGGAGAAAGAGCCATTACAAGAGTCTGCAGAAGAAGAGACCACTATTCCTATTCCCAGCGTGCCTTTGGTGACTATCCCGATGGCTTCGGACATCGGCATCCCGGGTGTCAGGAAAGGAAGATTGTCTTTAAACATCACATCTTCCACCTTCGCCAATAATTTACGTCCGAGGTCTCCTCCGGGATGGAGCATTGCGAAGTCTGTAGGCTGGAAATGTTTCGCTTCCACGAGCGCGCAAGCCAATGCGTCTCCCAGAGCGAGGGTAGCCGTAGTGGAAGCGGTAGGGATCAGATTAAGCGGATCCGCCTCACGCTCCACTGCCGTATTCAGATGAATATCCGAGTAATGGGCAAGAAGCGACTCCGGATTTCCGGAGATGCCTATAATCTTAATCTGTTTAGCCTGAATAAGCGGCAGGAAGCGTAGCAATTCCTCCGTAGATCCGGAATAGGAGATAGCGAGTACGAGGTCCTCGGAAGAAAGCATTCCAAGGTCGCCATGATAAGCATCCAGCGGGTTCAGGAAGAATGCCGGTGTGCCTGTAGAAGCCAGCGTAGCGGCAATCTTGGAACCTATATGCCCTGATTTGCCTACCCCCGTAACAACCACTTTCCCTTTGCAGTCACGGATAGCCTCCACCGCCTGAAGGAAACGGTCATCCAGACGCGGGATGAGCGACTGAATAGCCTGTGATTCAGACAGTAAACAGTCCGCTGCTCTTTGAATGATAGGATTTTCGATCATAAATCTCCTTTGTATGTTATTTTGCGGTTCGCTTCTTCGCCGGGCACGATGAAGATTGGGTGCCGCGGTTCGTATTTGCGAACTATTCCTACATCATCTGTAGCAATTATTTCCTCCCCTGCGATGGCTTTCATATATGCATCTGCGATCAAGTCTATATGGAACGCCTGAGGCGTCTGCGCGCGCATGAAATCGCTACGCGGGGGCACACTTGCCACGTTCATTTCCGTACTTTGTACATTGTCCCTTTGTACCTTATACAAAGTGTCCGTGACGGGTACCGCCACCGTCACCGCATCGTGGTTCTCCAGCGCATCGGCTACATCAGCAATGATACGCTGCGATACAAAAGGCCGCGCTGCATCATGGAACCAAAGGGTTACGGGTGACGGGGTACCGGGTACGGGAGATGACGTTTCGTCCAAATATGCCAAGATGGCATGCCATGACGACTCCCATCTTTCGGCTCCTCCGGGAATGATTTTAGCCACCTTCTGCCACTTGTTCTTTTGGCATAATTTTTGTAGTGTATCTATGTGGTCGGGATGCATCACAACCGCTATCTCGTCTATAGCCGGAGCGGCTTCAAAAGCATCGATGGCGTGCTCCAAGACAGAGCGTCCATCATCCAGCAACAAGAACTGTTTGGGAGTGTCTCCCCCTACTCTGCTTCCGGTTCCTCCGGCTAATATGATTGCGATGTTGTACATTTTCTTCCGTTTTTCTCTTATTTATCTCTCGTTGATGTTATACGAACAACCCGGTAATCACCCCCTAATCACCCGGTAATCACCCGCTTATCACCCCCTTTTGGGTCGGGATTTGGTCGAGAATGAGGTCTGCCAGTTCTCTGATTGCTCCCTGTCCTCCCGGTGTATCGAGTATCCGTATGTCCGCTTTGGCTCCGGCTGATTTGCTGATACCTTTGACTTCGGGTCGCGCATTGGGCGGGCAGCAGGGGAAGCCTACCTCCCGGAGGAGGTCTATATCGTTGATGTCATCACCTACGTAGCAGACGTCCGCGAGCGTTATGCCCAGTTGGGTGCATATCTCCCGGGCAGCCTGCAGTTTGGACATAGGGGGAAGCTCGGCGCTTACGTCCCGAGAACCCGACAAAGAGAAATCATAGCGAGTGACCGATTTGCCTACTTTGGAGCCGACTCCAAGGTAGAGGAAGCGGAGTTTGAGTTTCTCCGCGCGGGCTTTGACGAGAGGTGAGTTCTCCGAAGTGAGAATGCCGCAAGGTATTCCCGCTTGCTGCAGACAGACCATCCCCATGCCGTCATAGACACAGAAACGCTTCAAGACTTCGCCTTCGGCGGAGTAATACATTCCTCCGTCCGTAAGACATCCGTCCACATCGGTCAAGAATAATTTTATCATTTATGCATTTACCATTTGGACAATTATTTATTTGTCATTAGCCAGTTTATGGTCAAAATACTCGATGGTCTTCACGAGTCCCTCCCTGAGCTGTACCGTAGGTTCCCAATGCAGGATTTCCTTCGCCTTGTCGATTACCGGCTGACGCTGCGTAGGATCGTCGGAAGGCAGAGGTTCGTAGATAATCTTGGATTGAGCACCCGTGAGTTCGATCACCAGTTCAGCAAGCTGTTTGATTGTGAACTCATGCGGGTTACCAAGGTTGATAGGTCCTGTGATCTCATCCGGCGTAGCCATCATAGCAATCATTCCCCGGATGAGGTCGTCGCAATAACAGAACGACCGAGTCTGGGAACCGTCGCCATAAATCGTGATATCTTTTCCTTTGAGCGCCTGCACAATGAAGTTCGAGACCACGCGTCCGTCATTGGGGTGCATGTTCGGACCGTAGGTATTGAAGATACGGATTACTTTTATGCGCACGTTGTTCTGGCGGTGGTAGTCAAAGAAAAGTGTCTCGGCACATCTTTTTCCTTCGTCGTAGCACGAACGGATACCGATTGGGTTCACGTTGCCCCAGTACTCCTCCGGCTGCGGATGGATATGCGGATCTCCATAGACCTCACTGGTTGACGCCTGGAGGATCTTCGCCCCAGTCCGTTTGGCGATACCCAACATATTGATTGCGCCCATAACCGAAGTCTGGATAGTCTTGATCGGGTCGTATTGATAGTGAATCGGCGAAGCCGGACACGCGAGGTTGTAAATCTCGTCCACCTCAATATGCGTAGGCATGGTTACGTCATGGCGGTACAGTTCGAAATAAGGATTGTCCATCAGGTGGATGATATTCGACTTGCTGCCCGTGAAATAATTATCCATGCAGATAACCTCATTACCTTGCTTCAGCAAAGCCTCGCATAAGTGCGATCCCAGAAAACCGGCCCCACCGGTAACTAAAATCTTCTTCATTTTCGTATTAAGTCATTTAATTATTTTCTCATTTGTACAGTTCCTCCTGTTTCGCCTTTCGTGCCTTATGGGTGATACATTCCCCCAAGAAACCGAGTCCGTACCCGAATGTCTGTATATATGCCGTAGCGACAGAGAGGAAAGCTATTTTGAGCGAACGGTTCTTTATCAAGGATTCGCAGAAGATCCCGATCACATACAGCGCAAGCGGCGAGAGTGCAACAAGCGCCCATCTCCAATCGTAGAACGCCAGCGCCAGAGCCGCCAGAAGCAGCACTATATGCCCGATTACAAAGAGCGCCGGCAGCATATAGACCAGTTTGAGCGACCCCGGGTGCATCTCAGCCAGCAAAACCCGTCCGCGGCCGAACGTATTCACCTGGCGGAAGAATTTCTTCAGATCGACCCGGCGTTTATGATACACATACGCCTCGGGAATGAGGGTTGTCTCAAAGCCCGCCTGTTGAATACGGATAGACAAGTCGATATCTTCGCCAATCATGTTTTTATACCCTCCCACTTTCTCGAAACAGCGGCGCGAGATACCCATATTGAAGGACCGGGGGGAGAACTTCTTCTTGTTTTTCGTTCCTCCGCGCACGCCGCCAGTAGTCATAAACGAGGTCATGGAGTAGTTGATAGCTTTCTGCACATCCGAGAAGCTGTTATCCGCCGCATCGGGTCCTCCGTAGCAGTCCACAGGATGCTTCGCCAGTTCCGAGCGGACCGTAGCTATATACTGCGGCGGAACAATGATATCGGAATCATAGATGATGAACCAGTCTCCTGTAGCCCGCTCGATACCGTAATTGCGTGTCTCGGAGCGTCCGGAATTGGGTTTGAAATAATAATGCAGATCCAGGCTGTCCGCATATTTGCGGCACACCTCTTCGCAAGGCACCGACGAGCCGTCTTCGATAATCAGCACTTCGAATCCTTTATCGGTCTGACGGGTGAGACTCTGTAACAGTTCGTCCACCTCGTCCGGTCTGTTATAAACCGGTACTATAATTGAAAAGCGTTCCATCCTTGTGCTTTGAGTGCGAGTTCTTCTCCGTTGCGTCCGATGAGGTTGCAACCGTACTCGGGTTTCGTTATATGTCCGATGATATACAGATCCTCCACCGGAATCAGTTTTTCGTAGTCGTCCAGCGAGCAGGTGAAGAGGAGTTCGTAGTCCTCTCCTCCGTTGAGTGCGCAAGTGACGATATTGAGATTCATCTCTTCCGCCAGAGCCGCAGCCTCGTAGTCAATCGGCAGTTTATCCTCATAGACACAACATCCTACGCCGGATTGCGAACAGATATGCAGGAGTTCGGACGACAGTCCGTCCGATACATCCATCATAGCAGTAGGCTTGACACCCGCTTTGCGGAGGGATTCCAAGATGTCCCGCCGTGCCTCGGGTTTGAGCTGGCGCTCGAGGAGGTATTCTTTTCCTGCGAAATCCGGTTGCTCCGCATTAGCCATCCGCTCGCGTTCGAGGAGCTGGAGCCCCATATAGGCTGTGCCGAGGTTTCCGGAGACGCAGATGAGGTCGTTGAGCTTGGCACCGTTGCGATAGACGATATCTTTTGCCGCCGCCGTTCCCAGACAAGTGATAGAGATTGTCAACCCCGTCATAGAGGCGCATGTATCACCTCCCACCAGATCCACATTATACCGCTCGCACGCCAGACGTATTCCCGAATAGAGAGCCTCGATATCCTCCACCGAAAAACGCTTGCTGATACCAAGCGAGACCGTAATCTGGGTCGGAGTACCGTTCATAGCGTATATATCCGAGAAATTGACCACCGCAGCCTTGTATCCCAAATGCTTGAGAGGCACATATTCCAAATTGAAATGGATACCTTCAAGCAACATGTCCGTCGTCATCAGCACTTTCTTCGTGCCGAAATCCATGACCGCGCAGTCGTCTCCCACCCCTTTTTTCGTGGAGGGTTGCACCTGTTTGAGGTCTTTGGTGAGATGTTTGATCAAACCGAACTCACCCATTGTAGATATTTCTGTTCTTGCCATACGTGCACAAAATTAGCGCACAAAATTACAAAAATTTGCTGAAAAGGAAAAACAAAAGGGTTAAAATTTACGAAAATGAGCACTTTTTTGCACTAAAATGCCTGCGCGCTTGCGTATATAAAATAAAAGTTGTATCTTTGCAGGCTTATTTTGCGAAAACAGGTCTATATGATAGCATACATTAAAGGAATATTAGCGGATTTAAACCCGACAGCAGCGGTGTTGGAGGCAGCCGGTGTGGGCTATAACCTCGCCATCACATTGCCGACTTACAGCGCCCTGGTAGGCCAGGAAGAGAAAGAGGTGAAACTGTTTGTAACAGAGGTAATCCGCGAGGACACGCACGAGTTGTACGGTTTCACCAACTGCGCAGAGCGTCAGTTGTTCGAACTGCTGATGACGGTAAGCGGCGTAGGAGCAGCCACCGCCCGAATGATCATGAGCGCTTTCTCCGCGGAAGAGCTGCGGATGCTGATTGCCACCGGCAATTCGAAGGGCATGGCGAAAGTGAAAGGTCTGGGTCCGAAGACCGCCCAGCGTATCATTGTGGATCTGAAAGACAAAGCGCTGAAACTGGACCTCGGAGGCGACCCGACGGAGATACCGATGCTGGAAGTGGAAACCGACAGCGGCGTCAAAGCGGAGGCAGTAAGCGCACTGACCATGCTCGGTTTTGCCGCCACAGCGAGCGGCAAAGCGGTGGACAAAATCCTCAAAGCCGATCCGACACTCAAAGTAGAAGCGGTTATCCGCGAAGCACTGAAGATGTTATAAAAGACCGCCCTGCGGGCTAAAAGACAAAAGACAAAAGACGATTTTGTACAAGCAAATACGATATATATTATTAGTTAGTCTGATTCTATGGTTGCCGATGGTAACCGTGCCGGTCTGTGCCCAGAAGAGCGGCGGCAAGAGTCTGAAGGAGCTTGTGGCTGAGGAGAAGGCGCGCAAGGAAGCTGAGAGAGCGGCAAAGGAAGCGGAGAAAGAGTCGAAAGTCGAAAGTCGAAAGACCGCGGCAGAGCCGCTCAAAGACGGCAGTGAACAGAGCCCCGAAGGAGCAGCGGACTATGTGACGGAGACCGACAGCGCAATCTGGGCCCCGACGAAAGTGAAGCAACTGGGCGTGCAGAACTTCGGCGAGTTGGAGCAACCCGTCAGTTCGCTCGACCTGCAGGACCCGAACAATATCTCCACCACCGTTGAATACCAGCCGGAGACAGGCACTTATGTCATTCACACCCGCATCGGCGATACCGACATCACAACGCCGTACATGCTCACGCAAGACGAATACAACCACTACGCGGAGCGTCAGATGATGCACAGGTACTGGCAGCAGAAGATCGGAGAAGTAGAGCACAACAACGAGTCCAAGTTCGACATCACCGACATGAAATTCAACATCGGTCCGGCGGACAAAGTGTTCGGTCCGGGCGGTGTGCAACTCAAGATGCAGGGAAGCGCCGAACTGCTTTTCGGTTTCAAGCACCAGTATATCGCGAACCCGTCGCTGACCGTGCGGGCGCGAAACAATAACATATTCGATTTCGACGAGAAGATCCAAGCCAGCATCCAAGGCAAGGTAGGCCAGAAGTTGAACTTCAACATGAGTTACAACACCGAGGCCTCGTTCTCTTTCGACCAGCAGAACCTCAAACTGAACTACAAAGGCGAGGAGGATGACATCATCCAGTCTATCGAGGCGGGTAATGTGACGATGGACCTGCCGTCGTCTCTTATCCGCGGCAGCAAGGCACTCTTCGGTATCAAGACCAACCTGAAGTTCGGCAAGTTCCGCATCCAGGCCCTGATCAGCCAGCAGAACAGCGAGGCGCAGACCGTCAGCAGCAAGGGCGGTGCGCAGATGACGCGGTTCGACATCTCCGGCGACAGTTACGACGAGAACCGACATTTCTTCCTCTCCCATTTCTTCCGCGACCGATACGAAGAAGCGATGGCGAGCGTGCCGTATATAGCCAGCGGCGTCCAGATTAACAAGATTGAAGTATGGATCACCAACAAACGCGGCAACTACGACCAGGCACGCAATATCGTTGCTTTTGCCGATCTGGGCGAGAACAGTTCGCATACCCAGAACGAGGCTTGGGGCGGTGCTTCTATCGGGGCACCGGAGAACGCGGCGAACGGGCTGTACAATGCCATTCGCACCACAGCCTTCCGCGACCTGCAACAGACCAGTACGGCTCTCGAAGGACTGAACGGGATGGAAGGCGGAGCGGATTACGAGAAAATAGAATCGGCACGCCTGCTGAACAGCAGCGAATATACGCTCAACAGCGCATTGGGATACATCTCCCTCAAGAGCGCCCTCAACCAAGACGAGGTGCTGGCGGTGGCATACGAATATACCTACAACGGCAAAGTCTATCAGGTAGGTGAGTTCTCCACGGATGGCAGCGAGGAGCTGCGTGCGCCCAACGCACTTGCCCTGAAGATGCTGAAGAACAGCGCCAATGCTCCAAACAAGAAAGGCCGCGGTACATGGGACCTGATGATGAAGAACATCTACGCGCTCGGCGCAACCAGCATCCAGGCAGACAAATTCGAGCTATACGTCACCTACCGCAACGACTCCGTCGGCACGGACGTCCAATACCTCAACGACGGACCTGTCTCCGGTCAGCAGCTGCTGCGCGTCATGGATCTGGACCGTTTGGACCAGAAGCACAACGCCAGCCCCGACGGACGGTTCGACTTTATCGAAGGACTGACCGTCTATGCCTCGTCAGGAAAGATCATTTTCCCCGTGCTGGAGCCTTTCGGAAGCCACCTGGCGAAAGCGTTAGGAAATGACGAGCGGCTCGTCAAGAAATACTGTTTCCCGGAGTTATACGACTCTACTCTGATCGTGGCGCAGGAGTTGAGCGAGAAGAACAAATTCCACCTTACCGGTAAATACAAAGGCACGAACGGCAGCGAGATCCGTCTGGGCGCAATGAATGTGCCGAGAGGCTCCGTCACCGTCACCGCCGGAGGTGCCACCCTCATCGAGAACGTCGATTACACCGTGGACTACACGATGGGTACAGTGACTATCCTTAACACCTCTATTCTCGAATCGGGTACGAACGTGGACGTCAAACTGGAAAACCAGAGCACGTTCTCGATGCAGCGCAAGAGCCTCTTCGGTGCCCATCTGGAGTATGAGTTCAACAAAGACCTGTTGATCGGCGGAACGATCATGCACCTGCGCGAACGTCCGCTGACGACCAAAGTAAACACCGGATCCGAACCTCTGGCGAACACCATCTGGGGCGTCAACGGCAGTTGGAAGACCGAGATGCAATGGCTCACCAATGCCATCGACAAGATCCCCTGGATCACCGCCACCGCTCCGTCCACCTTCTCCATCAACGCCGAGTTTGCGCATCTCATCCCGGGACACACCCGCGATGTAGGCGCTGTCGGTACGGCGTATATCGATGATTTCGAATCCACCACCACCAATATAGACGTCCATTACCCCAGTTACTGGTTCTTGGCGGCTACTCCTACCGTCTTTGACGAATCGAAGGACATCAACCGGACGAGTTACAACAAGAACCGTGCGCATTTGTCGTGGTATGCCGTGGATCCTATCTTCGGCTATCCGCAGACCAACACACCGGCGCATATCCGCAATGACCTGGCGGCACTGAGCGACCACCGCACGCGTATCGTCTATCAGGACGAGATATACCCCAACCGTCAGGAAGCCAGCAACGTAGATACCAAACTATCGGTACTGAACCTCTCCTACTACCCGTCCGAGCGCGGGCAATACAACATCTCCGCCTCCGAGATAGGCACAGACGGACATCTGACGAACCCCAAGCAGCGTTGGGGCGGTATCATGCGGCGGCTGGACAACACCGATTTTGAGAAAGCGAACATCGAGTACATCCAGTTCTGGCTGATGGACCCGGCACTGACCAACCCTGACGGGTATGAAGGCGAGTTGTATTTCAACCTCGGCGACGTGAGCGAGGATATTCTGCGTGACGGCAAGAAAGCGTTCGAGCACGGTCTGCCTGTCAGCGAAGCCGACCAGGGTCGTGTAGATTCGACTATCTGGGGTTTTGTGCCGCGTACGACCAGTACCGTAGTAGCCTTCAGCAACGAGGCGGGTTCGCGCGCCCGTCAAGACGTGGGTCTCAACGGTCTGAGCACCACCCAGGAGCTGACATGGCCGACATACCGCCAGTACTTGGCGGAACTTCAGAGCCGCGTCTCGCCCGATGTATGGAACAGCTGGGCGGATGACCGCTTCTCCCCGCGCAACGACCCTGCCGGAGATAACTTCCACTACTACCGGGGCACCGACTATGACGAAGAGGAAGTGCCTGTTCTGGCGCGATACAAACATTTCAACGGTACGGAGGGCAACTCGCCCGCCACGGAGCAGCAGACCGAGACCTACGGTACAGCCTCCACCCTCACGCCGGATATCGAAGATATCAACCAGGACAACACCCTCAATGAATACGAGAAATACTACCAGTACAAGGTCATCCTCCGTCCCGACATGATGGAGGTAGGCCGCCAGCATATCACCGAGAAGAAGGTCCGCAAAGTGACGCTCCGCGACGGAACGACCCAGGATGTGACATGGTACCAGTTCAAGATCCCTCTCCGCGGCGACAGCGCCAGCGTACAGAAGATCGGCTCCATCCGCAACTGGAAATCCATCCGCTTCATGCGTATGTACCTCACCGGTTTCGAGAAAGAGACCCATCTGCGTTTCGCTACGCTGGACCTCGTCCGTGGCGACTGGCGTATGTACACACGCGATCTGGCACCTATCGGAACGGCAGTCAACACCGGCGCATCGATTGACGTACAGACCGTCAACATAGAGGAAAACAGCACCCGCTCGCCGGTCAACTATGTGCTGCCTCCGGGTGTGAGCCGTCAGACCGACCCCGGGCAGGCGCAGCTTATCGCGCAGAACGAGCAGGCGATGGTCCTCCGCGTAGCGCACCTCAGTCCTCATGATGCACGGGCGATGTACAAGAACACGGGCTACGACATGCGGCAGTACAAGAACCTGCAGATGTTCGTCCATGCCGAGAAACTGGAGAGCGTTGATCCCGACCTGAAGGACGGCGACCTCACCTGTTTCATCCGCCTGGGTACCGACCTGCGCAATAACTACTATGAATATGAGATTCCGCTGCATCTGACCGCACCGGGGCTGTATAACAACAACTCCGCCGCCGACCGTGAAACGGTATGGCCGAAGGAGAACATGTTCGATTTTGCGCTCAAGGTGCTCACGGACGCCAAGACCGCCCGGAACAAAGCCAAACGCGCAGGCAACGAGGGCGTGAGCAACACTATCCCGTACGTCATCTATGACGACGCCAACGACAAGCCGCAGAACAAGATCACCGTGCTCGGTAACCCGACGCTGGAAGAAGTGTCCACCATCATGATCGGTGTGCGCAACAACGGCCAGCACGAGGCGTCCGGCGAGGTGTGGGTCAACGAGTTACGCCTCAGCCAGTTCAACGAGCAAGGGGGTGTGGCGGCGATGGCGAATGCAGCCCTGGCTATCAGCGACATCGCGCAACTCAACGTAGCGGGACGGCTTGAGACGGCCGGTTATGGTTCAATCGAGTCCAACGTGCTCGACCGCAACCTCGATAACTTCTACCAGATATCCGTCTCCGCGGCACTCGAAGGAGGACGGCTCTTCCCGGAGAAAGCGAAGATCCAGATGCCGCTCTATGTCTCCTACAGCAACGAGACCACGAGTCCCGACTACGACCCGCTCGACAGCGACGTCAAGCTGTCCGAGACGCTCTCCACCTATGACACCAAGGAGAAACGGGATTCCGTCAGACAGATGTCCAACACCGTACACGAGTCCACCTCCTTCTCCGTCAGCAACCTCAAGGTGAACATCCACACCAAGAAACGCGACATGTTCTACG
>JAEEGL016953513.1_pt1 | contig 15419 bp, 8 predicted proteins | sample 9134231 | NCBI WGS metagenome assembly JAEEGL01 (sample SAMN16246548, study PRJNA631951) | gut metagenome | biome: gut microbiome; feature: rumen; material: fiber-attached | host: Bos | place: Iran: Karaj | collected 2018-10 | reverse complement strand
TTATCTATTTCTTGAAATAAAGGAATAAAAATTTCAAGAAGATTAATATCAATATTTTCTAAATTAATATTATTAGTATCAATAAAATTTCCGTTGAATGAAATCATTTTAAAAATTTTTCTAAATATTTTTTTCATTAAGTTATCAATAATAACTCTACTTCTAGGAGAAAAAAAAGTAGAATTAGCCATCCTATAAATATTTTCATTCAATTCAGTAATAGCAATTTGAATTTTTTTTTTTCTTAATTTTGACTCATCAAATAATTTTAAACATTTTTGTTTAGAAGAAAAAAATTGAGAATTAGAATATGTAGTATGTAAAATATTAGGAGAAAATAATCTTAAACCAGTTTGACTATCATATAAAAGTTCTTCTCTTAATTGAAGTTGTTTAATTGATTGATTATTTATCCAATTTTGTAATCTAGAAAAAAAACTATTTTTAGCGGGAACAGTTTCTTGACTTTTTGATATTCTTGGTTTAAATGGGTAATTTGTTTTAAAAAATTTATCTATTTCTTCTTTTCTTTTTTGTTTCAGTATTTTATTATCATTATATAGTTTTAATGAAACATTATATGAATTAACTTTTTTCTTTTTTATAATATTTGAATTTGGTTTTGGAATTGATAAATTATTCTTATTTTTTTTTATAACATTAATATTTGAATTTTTTGTTATATTACTTGAATTTATATTTCCTTCTATATTTGAGTTTATATTTGTATAACTTAAACTTTTTTGGAAATTATTATTATAATCATTTGATTTTCTTTCTTTATTATTTTTTTTATTTTTTTTAATTTTTTCAATTGATATTACTTTTACTTTTAATGTTTTTGGATGAAATGTACATTGAGTTAATTGTTTATCTAATATTGATTTTTTAAGTTTTTGTATTTTATTTTCAATTAACTTTTTATATGCAATACCTTTATGATAAAGTCTTTCCCCATATTTAATAGTTTTTGAATTTGAATTTGTATATTTTTGTCCTGATTTTGAATTTGTTTTTTGTAATGAAATATCAAATGAATGTTTATTATGAGAATTATTTTTTTTAGTAGAAATTGAAGAAGAAAAACCAATATTATTAGAATTATATGGAATAATATTAGATTTCATTCTTGAATTTGATTTATTCATATTTTATAAATTTATTTTTAAATTTTTCATCAGAATATTATTATTTTATATAAAGAATAAATAAATGAAATCAATAATTGATTTATCACCTTTTGCAAAACATGGAATTTTATCAAATAGAACAACAGGAAGAAAACCAACTATAAATAATAATAAATATTATACAACATCAAATCAAACTTTAAATTTAAATACAAAAACTAGTGATAAAAATTCAAATAAAAATAATATAAATGTTAAAAATAATGTCGGTAAAAATAATTTAATAAATAAAACACAAACTCAAAGTAAAGAAAAAAGTAAATCAAAAAGTAAAAGTAGAGATGAAATTTTTTTCACAAATAGAATATTGAAAAATACTTTAAAGTATCCAGAATCTTCAATTAATGATAAAAATAGTATTGGAAGTTCTAGTAAGAGTAATACACAAAGAACATTTAATAAAATATCAATTAAAATTTATGAACATGCTATTGATAAATTATTTGTATATATGAAAAAAATATTACCAAATGAAATTTATAAAGATATTCAAAATAAATTTTTAATAGATATCTCAAAAGAATTAAATAATTATAATAATAAAATGAATATAAAAAAAGAAGATTCAATTACATCATCAATAACAAATTTAATAAAAACAATGTTAAATAATAGTATAAATATAGATGATTTTTCTAGTATAAATAATAATCATCATAATAGTAAAATTAAATTACCTTATAATATAGGAAATGATATAAATATAATTCCAAATAATAAAATAAAGAATTTAATAAAGAAACATGCATCCTTATATACTTTAACTAAAAGTAAAATATTAAATAGTAAAACAATGAGTAATAGTAAAAGTAAATCGAAAAGTGAAAGTAAATCACCTTCTAATTCAAAAAATAAAAATGAACATAATAAAAATAATAAAAAAGTTTCTATGAAAAAATATATTTTTGGAAATCATAAAACAACTTTAAATTTAAAATTATTTGAAAAAATAAATTCGGAACTTCTTAAAATTGATTTAAAACCAATTTCAAAAAAAAAAATATTTTCTGATAAAAAACAAATAAAAAATATAAAAAAAAATAATAGTCCAAATCAAAAAGATATACATAATAGAAATAATAAAATATCAAATCTTTGTGAAATAATAATATCAAATGAAACTAATAATCATACTACAGGAAATTCATTAAAAAAAAAAGAGAAACATTCTAAATCAAATTTTTCTTTAAATTTCAAAATAAATAATAAAAATAGTGATTTAAATGATAATAAAGAAAATTGTAAAAGTAATGAAAAAAATAAAAAATCACTAACAAATAATAATGATAATAATTTAATTAAAGAAATTATTAATGAATCTAAAAATTCAGAACAATTAAAAGAAATTAAATCTAGTTTAGATGACAATTTAAAAAAAATGTTTAATTTTAGTTATGAAGATTTTCTTAATAAAGAAAGCGAAACTGAAAGTAAAAAAAGTATTGATGATAATCTTGGAAATTCCAATAATTTTTCAAGTATTTCAAGAGGTGTTTATAAATCAAAATATCAAATTTAATTTTGTATTATATGTCCTTATTTTTTGTTTTAATATTCAAATATATTTATATATAAATTAATTTTTAATTTAATTAAAATGAAAATAAAGTAAATTTATTAAGATTATTTTTTTGTTTTTTTTGAAATATATTTGTAAGGTTCATCTAATTGTTCATCTAAATCATCAATTTTTGTAATAAAAATATTATTTCTATAATCTTTCATTTGTTCTTTCATTAAATAATAGAATTCTTTTAAATTATTATTTAAAAATTTTTCTACATTTTCTTTTTCAATTTTATCTAATTTATTATTTAATTTTTCATTTAATATTTTTTCTTCCATTTTTTATTTAATTTTAAAGTGAATTATTATAGAAATAAATATCACAAAAAATGAATCATTCACAAATTAATTTAATTCAAGAAAATAATTTTCCAAAAACTAAAAAATCAAATCCAATAAGTATTAATAGTAATCCATTTCCTTTTCAATTTATTGTTAACAAAAAAAAACATAATTTAGCTATTTCTTATATTACAATGGGTAATCAAATACAAAAAATGCAAAAAAATAAAAATTCAAATTTACTTTCTGTATCAAAAAAAAATACCGCACAAACTTTAGGAAATAAAAATTTGATAACTGAATCTAATATATCAAAATATTCAGTTAATTCTCTTATTTCTAAATCAAGTTTTACAAATCAAAATTGTAATACGCAATTAAAAATATCTACTTATAAACTAGTAAATAAAAATAATAACATTTCTGATTATTCTTCTTTACTTTTTAAATCAAAAAATATAAAAAAGAATGATGAAAAAAAATCTGCAAATATTAGTGTTAATAATATAATTAAAAGTAATTCAATTTTAAAAGATAATTTAAAAATATATAATAAACCAAATTCAAAGTCAAATATTAGAAATTTTAATTTAAAAAATACAAAAGATTTTATAGTTTATAATTTTCATACATTAAATAATAATATTTTAAATGAAAAAGAAATCAAAAATATTGAATTAACACTTAATAATGGAAAAAATAAAAATAAAAAAAAAATAATTAAAAATAAGAAAAATAAATATTTATTTAATCCTTTTCAATACAAAATTAATAATAATTGTAAAAAAGAAAAAAAATTTTTAATTTCTTCTTTTATAAATAATAATATAAAAGATAAAACAAATAATAATAAGTTAAATAAAACAAATAACTCAAATAATACAAAAATTATTTCTAAAGCAAGTACACAATGTAAAACAAATAATACAATTACATCAAGTAATAAAAATAATGCAAATTCAAATTTTAGAAATATAAGAAATAAAACTATATCAATTAATTTAAATAAAATTTTAAAAGATATTCAAATAGAAAAAAAGAATAATAAAACAATTATTAAAAGAAACCAAATAAATTTAAATAATCAAAATGCATCTTCTTTACTTGAAATAATAGAAAATAATATAGAAAAAGAAAGCTCACATAAATTGATAAGAGAAAATAATGAAGAAAAAGAAGATAATTCTTTAGATTCATTTTTATCAAGATTAATAGATGAAAAAAATATAATTAACATTAATAATAATCATCATAATAATAAGTCATATAATAATTTATTTGATGAAAATAATTTATATGAAATTCCAGAAAATTATGATGACAAATTTGATAATTTACATTCTATTGTTAGAAAAATTCCATTTAATAAAGTGTTAATTAATTGTGGAAATTTTTTCTCTCTAACAAATAAAAGATATGATACATATATTAATGAATTTATTAAAAAATATTCAAATTAACATAAAACTAATATAAAAATTTCATTTATAAATTCAGGTATAATTAAAAAATAAAATAATTAATTGTAGTTTAAGTAATATAAATATATAAAATTTTAAAATTTTACAAATTAATTTAATGAATAAATCAAGAAATATAGTATTGCATTGACAAAATTTTAAAAAATTTTAAACGAATAAATCAATAATGATAGTATTATGTTCACAAAAGTTGAACATTTTTATATGAGTAAATCAATAATAATAGTATTGTATGCATAAAATATTGTATGTATAAAAATAAAATTTTTATATATATTAAATTTTTATTTTTATTATTACATTACATTTAAATAATTTATTATTTATAATCCAGAAGGAGCAAATTTAGATTTTAATTTTTTTATTTGAGCATCACTAGGGGCTACATTGACTGTATTTCTTCTTTTAGTATTCCCTCTTATTAATTTATTATTATTATTTTCTCCAATTAAAATTTCACTAATATTATCACTAAAAATAATATTATTAACTTCAGTTTGATTTCCTTGAATATTTATTTCACTATTTAAAAGTTTTTTTATATTTATTGAATCCTTTTCTTTAACAGTTCGTCTTCTTTTCTTAATAATATCAAAATCATTTTTTTTAATTGAATTATTTCTATTTTCATCATTAGGATTAATTTTTTTTATTTTTGTATTTATTATTTTATCCTTTTTATTATTAGGTTTAAATTTTCTTAAATTTGGAGTATGTGATAAAGGAATTGTCATTACTTTATCATTTATATTTGAATGTGAATTTTCAACAATTGATAATTTTGGAGTATTATGTAAAGATTTTCTTCTAATTTCATTTGGTTCACTTTTTTGATTATGAAGTTCAAATTTTCCTTGATAACTATTTAACATATTAATTTTTGCTTCTTTTGTTTCTATACTACTATTTTCTTTTGTAGCAAAAAATTGTTTTACTTTATTACTTTTAATCATTTCATCTTTTTTAATTTCTCCTTCAACACTATGTTTAAAACTAATTTTAATTTCATTTAATCTTTTAATCATTTTAGATTTTTTAAAATTAATAACTTCTTTCCAATTATTTTTCAAACTTTCATTATGTGTAAAAAATCCTTTAATAATATTAACATCAACAACGAAAATTTTTGCAGTTTCTGATTCACAAATACCAGAAATAAATAATTTATTATTATAAATAAAATCATCTAATCCTAAAATTTCTCCTTTAGTTACAATAGAAATTACAACATCACTTTCTTTATCATATTCTTCATTATGAAAATGAGTTTTATTTTGTAAATAATCCATATATTTAGTAACTTTTCTATAATTTAATTTAGGAATAAATAATTTAATTTCTCCTTCTCTTAAAAAATATATTTCATCTCTTTCAAATCCACTTTTAAAAATAAAATCTCCTTTATTTACATTTCTCTGTATAAAATAATGCCAATAAACTCTTAATATTTGATGATTATTTACATTATTAAATAATTGAGTACTAAAAATAAAAGAGGATTCTTCTTTTTTATTTTTTCTTTGAATATCTCTAATTAATTCTCTATATACTTCTGCAGTTAAAGTACCAAAAACTGAATCTTCTTTAACATAAATTGATGCAGTTCTTTTTGAATCTTCATTAATTAAAGCGATTTCTCCAAAAGTACTTCCTTCACTTAATTCAACTACTTTAAAATATCCTACAATATTTACTTTATAATATTCATTTTCTTTTTTTAATATCATATTTTTATTTATTAATGATGCATTTTCTTTTTGTTCTATTATAGTTTGGGCATTTATTAAATTTAAATAATTATCTAAATTTGATTTATGTACTTTTATTGTACTATCATATGATTCAAATTCATTTTTATCTATTTGAAATATATTTATATTTTCATTATAAGTTTTTTCTAAAAGATATCTTTCATTACAATTATATAAATATTTTAAATGAGATTTATATTCATCTTTATTTATATATTTTTGAAATGTTTTTGGTACTAATACTATTACTACTCCTTTTAAAGTAAAATAAAATGTTTCTCCAATTTCACCTATTGTCATTAAAAAAGAATTTCCTTTATGAGTTTCTATTACTAATTCTTGACTTATTCTTGAAAGAATTTCATTTTCTTTTTTGTCATTTTTTTCTGTTTGAAGTATTGAGATAAAATGATTTAAATGAGAAATATATGTTTTTATTATATATAATTCATGAGGTATTCTTTGTTCTTTTGATAATATATTTTGAAGACATTCTAATATATCTTTTGAATGCATAAATTTTTCTAATTCTATTTCATCTGATTCTAATTGTTTTATTGTGTTATATATTTTTTCTATGTTTTTTAAACGTTTTTCTTCTCTTATTATAAAACTTGCTCTTCTTTTATCTATTGACATTATTTTAATTAAAGTATTTTATTATTTATTAAAATAAAAATAAAATTTATGAAAAAAAAAATGTAAAAGAAATTAAATGATATAATGAACATTTATAAATTATTATTATTTATATAATAATATAGTATAAAATATAGTAAAAAACAAAATTTTATATTTAGATAATAATAAAACTTATTATTTATATCATTCCTTAAAAAAAAAAATTAAAAAAAAATAAGATGAAAATGAAGTAATAAAATATAAAATAATATCAAAGTTAATAATTATGATATTTCATAACTAAAATAAGTTATATTTATAAATTTTAAATTTAAATAATACATAATTACATCTATTAATAATTTAAAAATACAATTTAAAGATTTTTTAAATATATTTTTCATTAAAGTATTATAAAAATTATAAATTTTTAGTCAAAAATTGTTAGTGAATTAGATAATTTAAGTCTTTTTAGTCAAAAATTGGATGTATCGGGGCTCGAACCCGAGGCCTTTCGCATGCAAAGCGAACGTGATACCACTACACCATACACCCAATCTAAATTATTTTATTATTTTTTAATATTAATTTATTTTAAATATTTTAAATATTTATAGAACAAATATAAAACATATAATATATTAAAAATTTCACTAATAAATAAAGATCAAATATAAGTTAAAAATAAATTATAATTATCAAAAATAAATAATAATTTAAATCAGAATAAATTAAATGAATTCAAAAAATATAATGATAAAGAAAAATATATAAAAAAAAATAAATAAACTTTGATAAATTGACTATAATTTTTTTTTTTAATATTTTTATAATCACAATAAATTAATATTAATCAATTGAATTAAAATATTATTAAAAAAACCTTATATATACATAAAAATTTAACTATAAGTAATTAAACTTTTATTAATATGTTTAAAAAACTTCAATTTCAAAATTAAAAACAAGAAAATTTGAAAAATACAAATAATACCAAGAACAAAATATTTTCTATTATCAACAAATTTATCAATTTCTTTCCATAAATTTATAATTAAAAAACCAGTAGATTGTAAAACTCCAATAAATAATAAAACCCATTGTAATTTTTCAATAGGAATACATAAAATCATAATAGGAATATAAATACTAAATGAATAAGAATAAGTACATAAAATTAAAATAAAAGGCGTATTACTTCCAAAAAAATACATAATAACAAAAATAATAATAGGAAGACAAAATCCAATTCCATATATAATATAAGCTGCTTTTGGGATAAATTGTTGAAAATAATCTTCATTTGTTATTCCTTGTAAATATTTTGTCATTGAACCTGATGCAGATATTACAAAAATTAATGTTGTATATATCCAAAATGGACCATACAAATCTGGTTTTTTTTCTATTAAATTATAAAATCTACTATTTAATGGAATTAATGATGAGATTAAACGTTCTTTTATTTCTTCTGTGTCTATATCAAAATATTTTTGAAGAAATGTTATGTTACATTTTAATTTGTCATACCAATTTTCATTTATAGTTTTATCTAATTTATTCATTATTGTTTCTGAAAAATTATTATTGTTATTATTATAATTATTATTGTAATTTTCATTGTTTTGATTTTGATTATTTTGATTATTTGAATTTTGATTTATTTTAGTGTTTTGATTTTTTAAATCATTTATATTTGATGAACCAAATGATGGGGTATTATTTTGATTATTTTGATAATTTGGGTAATTTTTTTTATTTTGATTATTTTTGAATGATTCTTCAAATGGTAAAAAATCTTTATCACTTTCTCTTAAAGTATCTCTATTATAGTTTTCAGGATCAGTAAACATTTTATTATTTTATTAAAATAATAAAGTAATTATTTTAAAAATAATATTTATTTCTCTATAAATAATAAAAAAATTGAATAAAAATATATTTTTCTCAAATGATATGTCTTATTTTATATTTTATAATAATTCAAATTAACTCATTAGAATATTACAAATTTAATTTTACAATTCAATCAGATACTTATTTAGGATTTTTTATGAGAAATATGAAAACATCAAATCAAATATATATAGGAAATAATGTAGAAGAAGGAATATATGACTTAGAAAAAAATGAATTTATTAGAAAAATAAATAATATATCATATTGTCATATGGGCTCAGTTTGTCCATTATTAATGTTTGATGAAACAAATATAACTAATATAACATATGTTATTTCATTTAAAAACAATTATTATTATAGTTATTCAATGAGTACTAATTTAATGAATGAATCAAATTATTTGGAAAATATAATTCCTGTTTCATTATATCAATATAATCAAAATGAATTTATTTTAAGTGTAAGAATTAATAATAAAAATAAAGCACAATTAAAAATTATTAATGCTGAATCATTTAGTGAATCATTTTCTCATGATGAAAGTAATGTTTATAGTTATTCTGCATTTTTAGCAGATAATAAATTATTATTTATGTGTATAAAAAATACACAAAGTTTTATTGGTGGAGGAAAAACATATATTAAATTTATTAATAAAACTTCTACTGTTCAAAATAATTTAATGTTGGAGGAAATATATAATTATTATCAATTAGTAAATTTAAATAATAATAGTATTATAGCTTGTTCAATTACTCAAGATGAACAAAATATTTATTGTTTTTTATCAACATATTCTGATGAAATTAAATCTAATTCTGATTTGAAAATTACAGAAAATAAAAATCTATTATCTGATTGTAAATTTTATAATAATGATTCAGAAAATTTAAAATCTTTTTCTTTTTATAAATTAACAGAAAAAATAGCAGTTTTAGGATGTACTGGGAATAAATTAAAAATAATATTAATAAATAATCAAATGGAAAATATATATCAAGATTATATTGAATTACCAGAAGATAATGATTCCATATTTGATTTTTCTCCTATATTTAAATATAAATTAATAGTTTCAAAAGTAAATAAAGTAGATAATAATAATTATGAATATTATTATACTTATTTTACTCTTCCAATTTGTGAAACAAGTAAGAAAATAATTCAAAAAAAAGAAATAAAACTTTCTGAATTTTTAGATACTTTTTCAGGAGAAAAAATAATATTTACAAAAAAACCATTAATAGGTGAATTAATATTTGAAAATCAAGAAATTGAATTAAATACAGAATATTCTTTTGAAAATATAATTTATAATATGAAAAATGGAGAAGTAAATGATGTTGATTTTTTTTCCTATAAATCAATTTCAAGATTATCAATTCCACAAAAAGAATATTATTCTAATATTTGTTCAATAATAATAATTTTAGGTGATTCGAATTGTGAAGAATTTTCATTTGAAAATGAAATAAAGATAAAATGTGTTAAATGTAAAGACAATTATATTTTAAATATGTTTGAACAATCAAAATGTTTTACTTGTAATAATTTTTGGTATTATGATGATGATGATTCAATAAAATGTGTTGAAAATTGTCCTAAATATTTACCTTATTATCTTGAAGAAAATAATCATAAACAATGTGTTGAAAATGAAAAAGATTCTGATTGTTATTCTTGTTCTTTTAATAATTATTATAAATATAAAAATAAATTAATATTAGAATGTCCATCAACTTATGATGAAAATAATAATTGTATTATTGAATATGAAGAAGAAGAAAATACAATTGAAGAAGAAGAAAATAAAATTGAAGAAGAAATAAAAGAAGAAGAAACTAAAATTGAAGAAGAAATAAAAGAAGAAGAAAATAAAATTGAAGAAGAAATAAAAGAAGAAGAAAATAAAATTGAAGAAGAAAATAAAATTGAAGAAGAAAATAAAATTGAAGAAGAAAATAAAATTGAAGAAGAAAGTAAAATTGAAGAAGAAAATAAAATTGATGAAGAAATAAAAGAAGAAGAAACTAAAATTGAAGAAGAAATAAAAGAAGAAGAAAAAAAAGAAGAAAAAAAAGAAGAAAAAACAGAAATTCAGAAAATAATAGATAAAAATCTCGAATTATTAAGACCAAAAAGTCAAAATATAAATTCAAATATAAAACAATATGAAATCCCATTATCAAAATCAGCATTTATATCATATAAAGAAGAAGAAATTAAATATTTTTTATCAGAACTTGATAAAGAAAACAATAATGCAATATCAATAATAAAATCAGATTTATATTCAATTCAATTATATTCAACAAATTTAGATAAAAAAATATCATCAGAAAATTATATTCCATATATTGATTTAGGGAATGAATGTGAAGAAAAAATAAGAAAAGAAAATAATATTCCAAAAGAAGAAAATATTTATATTGCTCAAATTACATCTTCACCTTCTGATTATAGTAATTTAATAACAGATAAAATTCAATATGAAATTTATAATGAAAATGGTAATAAATTAGATTTATCAATTTGTAATGATTTAAATATTGATATTACTAATTATTTTAATGTGTCTGATCCAAATTTAAATATTGAATTAGCAAAATCTTTACAAGATGAATATAATATTTATGATATAAATGATCCACTTTTTAATGATAAATGTTTAGTTTTTAATTTAGAAAATAAAGATATTACTTTATCTCAAAGAAAAGATGAAATTTATACTCCAATTATATTTTGTGAAGAAGGTTGTTCTGTTAAAAATTGTGATTTAAATATAGGAGAAGTTGAATGTGAATGTAATATTAAAAAAGATGGGTTAAATAATTTAATTGAAGATAATGAAATTTTAAGTCCTATTAAAAATTTAATTGATTCAACTAATATTGAATTATTTAAATGTGCTAAATTGATTAAATTCAAAAATATGAAAAATTTAGGATGTATTTTAATGGGAAGTATTTTAATTATACAAGGATTTTGTATTTTTATGTATTTAAAATTTAATGTAATTAAAATAAATGCAATTATAAATAATAATATAGGAAATTTGAATTATAATTCAAATCCTCCTAAAAAATTTAGTATTATAGGAAAAAATATTTTTGATGATAATATCAGTAACGACAAAAGTTCAAGCAGAGAATCAAAAAATGATATTGTTGTATATAAAGATAGGAATATTGATAGTGAAAAAAAACAATTAAAACCAAATTTATTTATTAATATTAATGAAAAAGAAAAAGAAGAAATAAATGATCATAATGTATTAAATAATTTAGAATTTGAAGAAGCAATAGTAAAAGATAAAAGAAGTTTTATTAAATATTATTTTTCAATAATATGTGAGAAACAAATTTTTTTTTCAACTATTTTTGGTAACTCATTATTTTATCCAATATTTTTAAGATTAATTATTTTTTGTTTTATTCTTTCATTTTTTTTCTTTTTAAATGGATTATTTTTTACTGAAGAATATATAACAAAAAGAAACAATTCAAATATGAAATTAAATTTTATTTATATCATTAAATACGAAATTAAAAAAAGTGTATATTCATCTATAATAACTCTTTTTATAAGTAAATTTATTAATTCTATTGTATCAGTAGTATCTTCAACTTATTATGAAATAATAAAAGAAAAAAATGATTTTATAAAGATGAATAAATTAAATAATTTGATTATAACAACAAAAAAAAAAATAAATTTGCTATTAATTGTAATTATTGCAATTAATTTAATTATTTGGTATTTTTTAATTATTTTTAGTTGTATATATCAGCATAATCAATTAAATTGGTTAGAAGCAACTATGATAAGTATTTTTATAAATATTATAATTCCTTTAATTTTATGTTTAATTTGTTCAATATTTAGAGTTTTAGCTTTCAAATTTAATAATCTTATTATTTTTCAAATAAATCAATTTTTATATATTTTAATATAGGATTATATTAATTATTTTCTCAAAAATTAAATTCAAAAAATATAATATTCATATTAATTAAATTAATTAAAACATTATATTAATTTATAATAATTTATTTTAACAATTATATAATTAAAAATTAGTTAGTTAACTTTTTGTTCTTTATATAACATTAATAAAAAAAATTTTAAAGACTTATAATTAACTATCATTAGTTTTTTTTCTTATTCTAGCATATCTTTCATCAAAAATATTAAAAAAATTCAAAGCATAAAATCTAAACATTTCTAAATAATAATATTCATCTAAATTATCTTCTAATTGTTTTTTAATATAATCTTCCATAGTTAATGCTCTTCTTAATCCATAAATATTAATTAAATCAACTTTTGTTATTTCTTTTAAAGTAAAAAAATTATACAAATTTTCAATTTTTAAATTAAAGAAATCTCTAAAAACTTCATGATCTTCAATAAGTTTATGAATTAATTTATAATTTTTTGTAGAATCTATTCTTTTTTTTTTATCAGTGTCACATAATACATCAAATAAAGATTTTTGTCTCAAAGCAAGATTAAATCTAATAGAAACATCAGATATAATTTTATTATTTTCAATTTTTTTAAATTTGAACTTTTGTTTCTTATAAATTTTTTTAATGTAATCATTACATAGAAATATTAAAAATTTAAAAAAGTGAACTTTAATTCTTCTTAAAATATTATCCTTTTTGAATTTAGTATGTATAAAAGGATTTAAATAATCTGGTTCTTTAGGGAATTTATTCTTTGATATTAATTCTTCATTTAAAGATTCAATTTGAGTAATTTCATTATTTTGAGCATATTCAGAGTCAAAATTTTTCAATGAATTTATTTGTTTTTCAAATATTTCATAATTTTCTAATACAAGATCATTTATTTCAAGTAAAATCCCATCTTCATAGTAGTAATTATTCTCAAAAAAATTGTTATCCTTCATATATTTAAATGAAATTTTAGCTTTTTTTCTTAAATGGAATATTTCTCATAAATAGTAAAGAATAAAAATCCATCTTTTATCATAGATACACCTTAATTTTTTTTATTTCAAACAAAGTTTTTGATACTTATATATTTTTAAAAGATTTTTTTGTTAACTATAAAATCACATTGATTCTTAAATTCATAGTTTATTTAAGATCGAGAAGTAAATTATTAGTATAGTTATTATTTTTTTTTTAATTAACAATAAAATGTTTTGGAAAAATTAATTAATAAAAAAAAGTTGGAAATTTTAATTATATTCAATATAATAAAAGAATTATAATAAAATATATACATTTAAAAAAGAAAAATAACAAAAGTATAATTATGATTATTTTTCGTACAATTAATTATAAAATTGGGTTAAAAAATATTATTATTCTCTTACTTTTTCATTAAATCACAAAAAAACACATATTTAAAATAATATAATATATCTTCATTTTTTTTATATACATTTTTTTAAAAAAATATTTTAGAATAATATATCCAAATGAATTAACTAATTTATATATTAAATATAATGAAATTAAAATTATTAAATCTATAGTATAATATGTTTTTAATATTTTTATAATATTATAACAATTTTTATTTAATTTATACAAAAATATTATTATTGTATTAGAAAAGAATGAAATAGCAAAAACTCAAAAAGATATAATACAATTTATATCATAAAACAATTTATATTCATAAATTAAGTTAAATTGGATTCTCTAGATAAAAATATTTTATTTTGTGGAAGGGAAATTTGTCTTTGTTTATTATAATAATTATCAATTTTTTTCTTTGAATTAAAATCATTTATATTATACCCATTATTATTTTGTGAATTTTTTAAAACAATATCACTAATCATTCCAATAATATAATATTCAGTAATTAATTTTTCTTCACTTAAAACTTTCATTCTAATATTTAACAACTGTCTAATAGTTTGATTATGTTTCAAATTCAATTTATTACATAAAATATCCAAACAAGTTAAATTTCTCAATTTCAAACCTTTCTTAATAAAAGTATTATTCAAATTAACTTTTGAAATATTAGTTTCATTAACATAATTATTAAATTGTGTAATATTACTATTTTTATTAACATTATTCCCAGTATTTTTATTAGTAAAATTTTGAGAATTAATAGGAGGAGAATTTAAAAATTCAGTTAAATTAATAGACGTTAATCCTTTTGTACTAGTTTTTTTTCCAAATTTTCCAGTTTTTTTCGAAATATCACTTTTTAAATCAGTAATTAAAGTAACTTCATGAATTAAATAATTTAAAAAATACCCAATAATCATAATTAACTTACTAACACCACTAACACTAGCACATATATCTTGAATTTTCTGATAAGTTCTATCATAAACTCCAGCTTGATTTCCCATCCAAAAATAAAAAACTCCAAAAATTCCAGTATTAGTCATTTCAATAGTAAATTTTTCATTTACATCTAAAGCAAAAGAATCTAAATTTCTTTCATCATTAAATATAATTCCAGCATGAGTAGCAATTTTTAATGGTTTATAATTTAAATTATTTATAGTAAAACTTTCTAAAATCATTTGATTTCTTATTTTATTATAAAATCTAGTTAAAGGATTATGATAATTAGTAATATCAGCATATTGATCAATAAAATAAATAGCAAAAGAAAAAGAT
>JAEEGL012132675.1_pt1 | contig 15419 bp, 10 predicted proteins | sample 9134231 | NCBI WGS metagenome assembly JAEEGL01 (sample SAMN16246548, study PRJNA631951) | gut metagenome | biome: gut microbiome; feature: rumen; material: fiber-attached | host: Bos | place: Iran: Karaj | collected 2018-10 | reverse complement strand
GTCTCGCAAGCAAAGGACACCCACAAATACGACCATTTCAAGTGGTTGCAAGATTATGGAGTACCTTTGGTGTTCTACGACCGTATTTGTACGGGAGTAAATGCCAGTCGTGTGGTGGTTGACGATTACACGGGTGCATACGATGCTGTCACTCATCTCATTGAACCAGGATGTAGGCGCATAGCATTCTATGGTTATCACATGTCGTTGGAGATTTCGAAGAATCGTTATAATGGTTATTGCGATGCTTTGTTGAAAAACAAATTGAAACCCGACGAGCGATTTGTGCGTGTTTGCGACAATAGGGCAGACGCAGAGGCCATCACTCCACAAATCATGAGTCAGGAAGAGATTCCCGATGCATTCTTCGCTGTCAACGACGACACCGCCATCGGCATTCTCTACACCGTAAAACGAATGGGGTATCGAGTGCCCGAAGACATCAGCATTTGCGGTTTCACTAATGGTCAACGTGCCATTTCATGCGACCCGATGCTGACTACGGTAGAGCAACGCGGCGTTGCTGTTGGCGAAGAGGCTGCCAATATTCTCATCGGCCATGTGGAAGGTATCATCCCGTTAGATAAAGTAGAGAAAAGAATTGTCAGGACCCGCCTCATCGTAAGAGGGACTACTAGATAATCTAGAAAATCTAGACATACTAGATATACTAGAAAATCTAGAAACCCTAGAAAAAAAAGAATAATCAACAATAACAATAGAATCATGAAACATAAACCAAACCTATCCTTCTGGAAGCTCTGGAATTTGAGCTTTGGATTTTTCGGCGTTCAAATCGCATACGCCTTGCAAAGCGGAAATATATCTCGTATCTTCCGCACATTGGGTGCAGATCCCCATTCATTGAGTTTCTTTTGGATACTGCCTCCGTTGATGGGCATTCTCGTACAACCAATTATCGGCACGCTTTCAGATAAGACATGGTGCCGATTCGGTAGACGTATACCTTATTTATTTATTGGAGCCACCGTGGCCGTAGCCGTGATGTGCCTTTTACCAAACGCTGGTTCTTTAGGATTGGGTATCTCTGCCGTCATGATATTCGGCTTGCTTATGCTCATGCTTCTTGACACCAGTATCAATATGGCGATGCAACCATTTAAGATGCTTGTTGGAGATATGGTGAACGAGGAACAAAAAGCAAAAGCATATTCCATCCAATCATTCCTTTGCAATGCGGGTAGTGTCGTGGGATTCTTGTTCCCGTTCATCCTTACTTGGATAGGTATCAAGAACGTAGCCCCTGAAGGCGTCGTACCAGATTCTGTCATTTGGTCGTTCTACATCGGAGCTGCCATTCTTATCCTTTGTGTCATTTACACGACATCGAAAGTAAAGGAATGGGATCCGCAAGAGTATGAGGAATACAATGGTGCTGGTGAAGACAAGCAGGATAAAGCCGATTGGATTTCACTATTGAAGAACGCTCCATCTACTTTCTGGAAAGTGGGATTGGTACAATTCTTCTGTTGGGCAGCACTTCTATATATGTGGACATACGTGGTTGATGCCGTTGCCGAAACCGTATGGAACACAACGGACTCCACGTCAGAGGAATATCAAGTGGCAGGAAACTGGACAGGTGTTCTCTATGCTATTCAAGCCATGGGAAGCGTAGTATGGGCTACCATCCTTCCACGATTCAAAAACACCAAGATGGCTTACGCTTGCAGTCTTTTCCTTGGTGGTTTGGGCTTTGCATTGATACCTTTCGTTCCCAACCAATATGCGCAAATCGTTCCGTTCCTGCTCATTGGATGTGCATGGGCAGCCATGTTGGCTATGCCTTTCACCTTCGTAACAAATGCCTTGCAAGGTTATGGACACATGGGAGCATATTTGGGATTGTTCAACGGTACCATCTGCTTGCCCCAAATCATTGCAGCCATCTGTGGCGGAAGCATTCTGCATATCGTTGGCGGTCATTCATCCACGATGATGATTGTGTCGGGTGTATTGCTCGTCATCGGTTCATGTTGCGTTTCGCTCATTAAGAAATGAAATGAACATTAGACTTTATATTTGCATGTGGCTATGTCTTTGTTGCGTCACGATTACGGCGCAACAAAGACATAGCGACGTTTTGGACGATATTCTTCAATATGTTCCTACGGCAACATCATTTACTTTACGAGCAACGGGCATGCAAAGCAATATTCCTTTTAAAGAGGCTTTGATTGGCAAGTGCTTCACGGCAGCTACCGTGGGAGGAACGGCTTATATCTTGAAACACACCGTCAAAGAATGGAGACCAGACCATAGCGACCGTCGATCGTTTCCTTCTGGCCATACTGCCGTCGTGTTTGCTGGTGCTACTTCCTTACACAAGGAATATGGTAAGCGTAGCGTATGGATTAGCGTTGGCGGATACACTCTCGCCACTTTTGTCGCTATTGACCGCATTGCCAAAGACCGTCATCACTGGTATGATGTGGCAGCAGGTGCGGCCATCGGTACATTAGGAACAGAACTTTCCTATTATCTCGCACATCTATTGATGCGAAAGAACAATCTTCATGCAAGCATTTCTTTCAACCAAATTTACCTCTGCTATAATCTTTAATTCGTGTCCTGGAAGTTTTTAAAAGTTAAAGGACAATAGTTTTCGGAACCTAAAGAACATAAACATATTCAATATTTATGAAAAAGCTCTTACGCTATATGGCCATTGTGGTGGTCCTTGCCATTCTGGGGGGATGTGTTTACCTAAACACCCTACTACCTATCATTACTGGCTATGCTGCAAAGAATCTGGCTTCGGCGGTTTTCGTATCGGACCGCGAGGCGAAGGATGTGGAAGCGATTGACCTGAACTTTTCGCTCATCCGCTACACAAGCAACACCGTGGACTATGAGAACAAGACGGTGACCAGCCGCTTCCTCTGGGGCAAATCCACAGCGGTCTATCGTGAGGGCTGCGGCGTGACATTGCTGTGCGGAACCTCTGCCGATGAGTTGAGAGGGCAGCACTTCCCGATGAGTATACTTTCAGAAGTGCAGGCGAAACAGGATTCCACCGTTAGGGCTCAACTGCTGGTGGGCGACTCCGTCGTCGCAGAACGCCTTGCCCCTATCGCGAAGGCTTTCGTCAACGAGCGTGCCTATAAAGGCCATCCCTTTGCATTCGTGGTAGTACACAAGGGGGGTGTGGTGGCGGAATGCTATGACAAGGGCATCAGGCCTGACACAAAACTCCTGAGTTGGAGTATGGCGAAGAGTTTTGCCAATGCGCTCATCGGCATCATGGTGAAAGACAGTCTGCTTGACATTCATGCGCCGATGAATATCCCTGAGTGGCAGGGCGACGGACGCAAAGCCATCACCCTCCACGACCTGATGCAGATGCAAAGCGGACTGGAATGGAACGAGGATTACGGCGCTCGTTCCGATGTCAACATCATGCTCCATTGCGAAAGCGACATGGGCCTCTATGCCCTCATGAAACCACTCGAATATGAACCTGGCACTTACTGGCAATACTCCAGCGGCACTACAAACATCGTGATGCGTTATCTGCGCAGCCGTTTTCCAAATGACGAGACTTTCCTCCGCTATATGCACTCGCGGCTCTTTGCTCCGCTCGACATTGTCAATCCCGTCTTCGAGCAGGACATGAGCGGCACACCTGTAGGCTCATCGTATCTCTACGCCACGGCAAGGGATTTCGCACGCTTCGGACAGATGTACCTCGACGACGGCTGTGTAGGCAACGAGCGAATCCTTCCCGAAGGATGGGTGGACTATACACGCAAGCCAGCTGCCGCCAGTGACGGGCGCTATGGTGCATTCTTCTGGCTGAACCGGTGCGGCAAGTTTCCCGACGTGCCGAAGGACATGTACTATTGCGATGGCCACGACGGACAAGATATCTTTATCTTCCCTTCCCACCAACTGGTAGTGGTTGTCTTGGGTTTCTCTCCAAAGCCAGACAACGTGATTGATTTCAATGCGCTCCTGAGAGACATACTTAGCCAAACATCGCACTAACGGTCTGAGGAACCAATACCGCATCTTCATTTACAAAGCGAATGGACCGTACAATGCATAACTCTTTCTTATATGAAATTTCAGGAAATGTGCATTTTTCTATTTTTCATCAAGACCTCCCGTCGTTTTCCATAAACTACAAATTATTAAAGAGTTGTGAATTCGAAAAGCTTGAAAGACCTCCCGTTACACCTCCCGTAAGACCTCCCATAGACCTCCCCTAAGACCTCATGAATTTTTAATTCACAATTCACAAATATCAATTCACAATTGAGAAAATTGAAGGTAATCTCTCAACACTAAACACTAAACACTAAACACTAAACACTAAACATTATTTAGAGTGTGAGGTCTTACGGGAGGTCTATGGGAGGTCTTACGGGAGGTGTTCTATTTTTCAATTTATTGATACAAAGAGTATTAACAGAAATATGGTGAGGTCTTTTCATAAAAGAAAAAACTCAAAAAAATGGAGAAATGACTTGTATAATTCAAGTGTTTTCACGTACTTTGCAAAAAAAATAGCATTATTCATTGTAGTTTTCCATCATCTTGTTGCGACTAAAGAATAGAAGAACGAAGAAAAAGAACGAACATGAACGCATTAGAATCTGAATTTACACGTACCGTCAGAGAACATCGCAGCACCATCTACACCGTCTGCTATATGTTTTCAAAAGACCAAGACGAGGTGGCCGACTTGTTTCAAGAGGTATTGATTAACCTTTGGAAAAGTTTCAGTTCCTTCGAAGGTCGTGCCGACGTACGTTCATGGATTTACAGGGTGTCGCTGAACGTCTGCATTTCCATTGAACGTAAGAAAAAACGCCACAAAACCATTCCATTGACGATGGACATCAATCCATTTGAGGAAACGGAAACTAACAACAATTCCCGTCAGATGGATATGTTACGTCAGCGCATCGCCAAATTACCTCAATTCGACCGTGCTATCATCCTACTCTGGTTGGAAAACATGAGTTACGAGGAAATCGGAATGATTGTCGGCATTTCGGCAAAAAATGTTTCTGTTCGTCTTTTTCGCATCAAGGAACAACTCAAGCAAATGTCTAATGAATAAAAACATTATCATGATGGAAACAAATCAAGTGAATACAGAATTGGAAATGCTCAAAGAGCAACTGGCAGAATTCAAGGGAAGGCTCGACAAGCAAGAAATCATCAACGAACGACTGATTCGCCAAGCGATGAAATCACATGTTTCTTGGATTAAGAACATGAATTATTGGATGAGTGTAGTAGGATGTATTCTCTTACCTATCATTATTATCTTCTTTTCGAAACTCCATGTATCATGGTTTTGCAATGCTTTCATCGCCCTCTTAATCATTGGCGAAATTATTTTCAACATTTATAACGTCCATACAATCAATGACAAATTGATGTCGGAAGAAGATGTCGTTACCGTAAGACAAAAGCTATTGGCGTACAAAAAACGCGAGAAATGGCAAATCATCATTGAGACACCATTAGTTATCATCTGGATAATCTTGTTTCTTTACGACGTTAGTGCCTTTCATTCTACCACCGGTCCAGCCATTGGTTGCATCATGGGTGGATTAATAGGTATGGGTGTCATGTCTTTCATATACCTCCGTGAAATGCGCTCTTTGAATCGTGCCATTCAAGTAGGAGAAGATTTTACAAATGAACAAGAACAATAAAACACTTCAAAGACAGGAAACAAGTAGTTAACAATGCAAACGTTTGCATAGCTAAAACGCCCTTTTGATTGTTCATAGGCTATCATAGTTTAGTATTTCTTGCTAATTTTGACGCAAAATTTAAAACTATTACAGCCTATGAATATTTATTTTCATATTAATTATAGAACCAACTACGGAGAAGAACTCGTCTTAAACCTCGTAACGACAGATGTCAACAATGACCAACAAGTTGCACAATACCGTATGTCCACGTTTGATGGAGAGCAATGGAGTTGTCAATTGAAACTCTCTTCCACCATTCTTTCTATACATTATTATTATAGTGTAGATTGTGAAGGACGTGAAAAGCGTCACGAATGGCTGACGGAAGCCCATTTCGTGGAACTCAATGCCAACGAAAATACCGACTTCGACATTTACGACAAGTGGATTGACATTCCAGAAGACTCATATCTATATAGTTCCGCATTTACCGATTGCATCAATTTCAGGGGCATCAGAATATCCAAGGGAGCACAACGTCCTATGCCAAACGCCTTGAAACTGATAGTACGTGCGCCACAACTGCATAGAAACCAACAATTAGCAATCGTTGGAGAAGACAAGTACTTGGGAGCATGGGACCCAACGAGAGCGATTCCCATGACAGAGCATTGCTTTAACGAATGGACTATCACTCTTGACGCTACGCGATTCGCACCGAAAAAGGGAGCATCTGAATTCAAGTTCGTGGTGATAGACAATGGCAAGCGAAAGAAAGTATTATGGGAAGTGGGAGAAAACCGTAAGATGCCCCTACCCTCCATCAATAGTATCCGTTCTATCGTAACGGTTCATCATCTTGAACAAGCCTTCTTTGAAATCAGCAACACGAAAGTTGCAGGTACATTGGTACCCGTATTCTCGTTGAGAACGAAGGGTAGCTTTGGCGTAGGCGACTTTGGCGACCTCAAGAAGATGGTAGAATGGGTAGCGTCTACCAAACAACGATTGTTGCAAGTGCTTCCTATCAACGATACGACAACCACCCACACATGGACAGATTCATATCCCTATAGTTGTATTTCCATTTTCGCATTACATCCACAATACGTAGACCTCAGAAGATTGCCTGCCATTGAGGACGAAAATGAAATGAAGAAGTTTGAGGAATTGCGCAAGGAACTCAACGCACTTCCGCAGATTGACTATGAACGAGTGAACAATGCCAAGAACGAATACTTGAAGTTAATCTACCAACAAAAAGGTAGCAAGATGTTGAAGACCAGCGACTTCAAGACATTCTTCAAGGAGTCTGAATCATGGCTTGTTCCATACGCACAATATTGTTCTCTGCGCGATAAGTATGGTACAGTTGACTTCACGCAATGGAATGGCCATCTTACTTGGAATGAAGACGACCGCAAGACGTTAACCAACGTTCGCACGAAAGCCTATCAGGAAGTGGCATTCTATTACTTCGTGCAATATATCCTCTACACCCAGCTGAAGGACGTACACGATTTCGCCAAGTCGAAAGGCGTGATTCTCAAGGGCGACATTCCCATTGGCGTGAGCCGTTATGGTTGTGACGTATGGTCAGAACCGCGTTACTTCAACATGAACGGACAAGCTGGAGCACCGCCAGACGATTTCTCCGAGAACGGACAGAACTGGGGATTCCCCACATACAATTGGGATGAGATGTTGAAAGACGATTGTATCTGGTGGGTTCGTCGCTTCCAAAACATGTCAAACTTCTTCGATGCTTATCGCATTGACCATGTATTGGGATTCTTCCGCATTTGGGAAATCCCCATTGAAAGCGTTCATGGTTTGCTCGGACAATTCTCCCCGTCATTGGGATTGTCTCGCGAAGAGATAGAGGCATACGGATTGAACTTCCAAGAAGAGCTATTCACGCGCCCATTCATTGCCAACTGGACTTTGGAAAGACTGTTCGGAGAACGTGCCGATGAAATCAAACAGAAGTATCTCAATCATTCGCACGACGATATTTGGGATTTGAAGCCCGAATACGACACGCAAAGGAAGATTGAAAACGCCGTTGATGACAAGGATTTACGTGAATTGTTGTATAAATTGGTAAGCAACGTACTCTTCGTTCGTGATAGAGAAGACAAGAATAAGTTCCATCCACGCATCTCAGCGCAAAAAGACTTCATGTACGAGGCATTGTACGACATAGACAAGTCGGCTTTCAATAGGCTTTACAACGATTATTACTATCGTCGTAACAATCAATTCTGGTATCGGGAAGCCATGAAGAAATTGCCAAAGTTAGTTCAAGCAACCCGTATGTTGGTTTGTGCGGAAGATTTAGGAATGGTTCCAGATTGCGTTCAATGGGTAATGAACGAGTTGCGCATCCTCTCTCTCGAATTACAGAGTATGCCTAAAGACCCGAAAGTACAATTCGGTTATCTCTCGCGCAATCCCTATCGCTCCGTCTGCACCATTTCATCGCACGACACCCCTACCCTGCGCATGTGGTGGGACGAAAACCCAGAGAGAACACAGGTATATTTCAACATGATGTTGCAACGTGGCGGCAATGCTCCACATCCTCTGCCAGCATGGTTGGCACGTGAAATCATCAAGGAACACCTCGATTGTCCTTCCATGGTGTGCGTTATCGCCCTTCAAGATTGGCTTGCCATTGACGAACACCTTCGTTTGGAAGATGCCAACGCCGAACGCGTGAACATTCCAGCCAATCCCAAGCATTACTGGAGATACCGTATGCACCTGAATATCGAGGACTTACTGGAAAGCGAAGGGTTCATGAAGAACATCCAAGACCTCATTGAGCAAACAGAGAGGTAAGAATACGATGCGTAAACATATCATTTAGCCTACGTAAACATATCATTTAGCATGCGTAAACACTATGTTTATCCCTTGCAAACCATATATTTATCAAATACAAAGCATATCATTACAAATAATAACAAAATACGAATAGCATGAGAAGCATCAAACGATTAGGATTAACCTTGATTTCATTATTGCTCATGAATCAAGTACTGACAGCACAAACCATCTCGTCTCCCAACGGAAACGTAGAGATGACCTTCAAGATTGAGAGTAAGGGAATTCCCACATACTCAGTCAACTACAAGAAAAAGCCAGTTGTTCTTCCTTCTCGCTTAGGTTTAGAATTGGCAAAGGATAAACACGCATCTAAAGGATTCAATGAAACCGACTTGCTCGAAGGATTTAGCGTAACGAATACGCAAACTTCCACGTTCGACGAGACATGGGAACCCGTTTGGGGTGAAACATCCACCATTCGCAATCATTATAACGAACTCGCCGTAACGTTGACGCAAGCCAAGGAAAAACGGAACATCATCATTCGTTTCCGTGTATATGATGATGGTGTAGGATTCCGTTATGAGTTTCCGCAACAAAAGGAACTTAACTATTTCTTGATTAAAGAGGAACGTACTGAATTTGCCATGGCGGGAGATCACACCGCTTGGTGGTTGCCAGGTGATTATGACACTCAGGAGCAAGAAACCCAACAAACAAAACTTTCGGGTATTCGAGAGCGCATGAAACAGGCTGTTAACTGGGGGAATTCTTCTGTTGCCGTATTCTCAGAGACGGGCGTACAAACCTCTTTGCAGATGAAGACAGATGATGGTCTTTACATCAATATTCACGAAGCGGCTTGTTTAGATTATGCTACGATGCATTTGGAATTGGTTGACAAAGAAACTAAACATCTTGCAGATAAGTTAGGTGGCGGTAGTAATCAATATACGCCAAATCCTCAGCCAAGTAATTATCCTCTTCCTGCACCATATACTTTTATAAGTCATCTTACACCTGACGCAACTGGTCTTAAAGGTTGCATGCAGACACCATGTAACACACCTTGGCGTACGGTTATGGTGTCTGACGATGCTCGCGACATGTTGTCTTCCAACTTAATCTTGAATCTCAACGAACCATGTAAGATAGAGGACACTTCATGGATTCATCCAACCAAATACTGTGGTGTATGGTGGGAGATGATCGTTGGTAAGAGCAACTGGCATTATACGGATGACTTCCCGTCTATATATATAGATAAGGTGGATTGGAAGAGTGTGAAACCACATGGTCGACATGCTGCTAACAACGAAAAGGTACGCAGATACATTGACTTTGCCGCTGAAAATGGTCTTGACCAGATATTGGTTGAAGGATGGAACATAGGATGGGAAGACTGGGCAAACATGTGGAAACGTGATGTTTTCGACTTTGTAACGCCATATCCTGATTTTGACATCAAGGCTCTTAATGACTATGCCCATTCGAAAGGAGTAAAGTTGATGATGCATCACGAAACTTCTTCTTCTACTCAGAATTACGAACGCCATATCAAAGAGGCTTATGAGTTGATGAACAAATATGGATACGATGCCGTAAAGACGGGATATGTAGGCGATATTATCCCTCGAGGAGACCATCACTATAGCCAATCGATGAATAACCATTATATGTACGTCATCAAAGAGGCCGCCAAACATCATATTATGGTGAATGGACATGAAGCGGTACGTCCCACGGGAATATGTCGTACTTACCCGAACTTAGTTGGAAACGAGAGCGCTCGTGGTACAGAATATGAGGCTTTCGGTGGTTCTCGCCCAGATCATACGGTCATTTTGCCATTCACTCGCTTACAAGGAGGCCCTATGGATTATACACCAGGTATTTTGGAAACACAACTCAAGACTTGGAGTGATAATCCCAACTACGTACATACCACGCTCGTAGGACAATTAGCGCTTTATGTTACCATGTATTCACCCTTGCAAATGGCAGCCGACTTACCAGAAAACTATGCGAAATTCATGGACGCTTTCCAATTTATTAAGGATGTGGCTTGTGATTGGAGCGAATCTATTTATTTGGAAGCCGAACCAGCTGATTATATTACAGTGGCTCGAAAAGCAAAAGGTACCGACAATTGGTTTATCGGTGGAAAATGCGACGAGAATGGTCACAAATCAGTCATAAAGCTCGACTTCCTCGATAAAGGACGCAAGTACGAGTGCACCATCTATGCTGACGCTAAAGATGCCGACTACGAGAAGAATCCCAAGGCATATACTATCACCAAGAAAACCGTGAAAGCGGGACAAACATTAAAATTAACAGAAGCTCGCGGAGGTGGTTTTGCCATTTCGCTCATTGCCAAATAAGAAGTGAAAGCCATGGAAAACTTACGTGTAGGAATCATTGGAGCTGGTTGGATTGCCGAAAAGGCAGCCATCACGCTGAAGAATTTGGAAGGCGCGAGTTGTTATGCGATTGCTTCCCGCTCATTGGAAAAGGCACAAGCATTTGCCGAGAAGTGGCAAGTGACTTGCGCCTATGGCTCTTATTCTGAACTGATTGCCGATGAAAACGTTGATTTAGTGTATGTGGCAACTCCACATTCCCATCATTATGACGTAACTAAGGAAGCATTGGAAAACGGTAAACCATGTTTGGTGGAGAAGGCATTTATGGCTAATCATCGTCAAGCTGCAGATATAGTTAGGATTTCACGAGAACGGAAAGTGTTTTTGGCAGAAGCCATTTGGACACGCTATCAACCTGCCGTGCAAATCGTTCGACAACTTATCAGTAACGGTCAGATTGGAACACCGCGTTTAATTACAGCCACGCTCGGTTATAGTATGGGCAATAAACCTCGCATCATGCGTCCCGACCTTTGCGGTGGAGCATTGTTAGACCTCGGTGTTTATGCCATCAATTTCGTTCGTATGTTCTGTGACTCCCCCATCGAGAAGATGGAATCGCAATGCGTGAAGTCTGATACGGGAATGGATTTGACAAATGCGATTAGCTTTACGTTTGCCAATGGAATGCTTGCCAACGTGCAATCGTCTGCTTGTTGTGTAGGAGACAATATTGGCGTAATTGCTGGAACAGAAGGAAATATTATCATCGACAACATCAACAACCCCCAACGAATCAGAATCAACAAGAGAGAGAGGGTGTTCGTGAAAGACATCAACGTGCCCAAGCAGATTACGGGATATGAATATCAGTTCATTGCTTGTAAGCAAGCATTGGAAGAAGGTCTCATCGAACCGCCACAGATGCCGTTGGAGGAAACGCTCTATATCATGAAAATGATGGACGAACTACGAATGAAGTGGGGAGTGCATTATCCCATGGACGATGAATAGACAAATAAAACCGACATAATTCCCATTAACGATATGAATATCAGACAAATAATTCTCTCAATCGTAGTGACCATGGCGATTTCCACATCGTTTGCCCAAACAAAGATTGCGGTTCCATCATACGAAGATTTTCACTTCGACGAAATGACCTATACCCCAGAGAAGACAACATTCAAGTTGTTCGCTCCCAAGAATATGAAAAAAGTTATCGTTACCATTTATGATGAGGGCGAAGTCCAAGGACAATGGGATGTAAATGCCAAGAACTACAAAATGAAATACCAAAAGGAAGGATTTTGGAAGGCTGAAGTTAAAGGTGACTTAAAAGGCAAATACTATACTTTTAATATTGCCGACCATACCAAATGGCGTATGGAATGTGTACCAATACCCTTCCCATACAAAACGTTCTATGGCTTTACTCCTGGTGTCTTTGCCAAAGCAGTAGGTGTAAATGGCAAACGTGGCGCAATCATTGATATGAAAGAAACAAATCCCGAAGGTTGGGAAAACGACAAACGCCCTGTAATAAAGTCACCTGCCGACCTTGTGATTTACGAAATGCATCACCGTGACTTTTCCATTGATGCCTCGTCGGGTTTACAATATAAGGGGAAATTCCTTGCTTTGACGGAGCCAAAAGCCATCAATCACTTGAAGGAATTAGGTGTTAATGCCATTCATATTTTGCCCAGTTATGATTTTGGTTCTATAGATGAAACCAAGCTAGAAGACAATAAGTATAATTGGGGTTATGACCCTGTGAATTATAATGTACCAGAAGGTTCGTATTCCACCAATCCTTTCGACCCAACTTGTCGCATCAAGGAATTCAAACGGATGGTACAAGCCTTGCACAAAGCAGACATTCGCGTGATTCTTGATGTTGTTTATAATCATACATACGACATAGAAAACAGCAATTTCCAAAGAACCAATCCCGACTATTACTATCGAAAAACAGAGAAAGGAAACCATCCCAAAGGTAGCGTACAAGGGGTTGGAATGCGGAAAATCATTTATAATAAAGACTATGGCGTTTATTCTAACGGCTCTGGATGTGGCAATGAAACGGCTTCAAATCAACCGATGATGCGACGATTCATGGTTGAATCGGTGAAATACTGGATTAACGAATACCATATTGACGGCTTTCGTTTCGACTTAATGGGCGTTCACGATATTGAGACAATGAACATCATTCGTGAGGAAGTCAACAAAATCGACCCCACCATATTTATATATGGAGAAGGGTGGAGTGCTGGTGAATGTGCCTATCCACAAGAGAAGCTTGCCGTAAAAGCCAACACCAAACAACTCAATGGCATTGCTGCATTTAGCGATGACATGAGAGATGCGTTAAGAGGACCTTTTTCCGATGATACGAAAGGTGCGTTTCTTGCAGGTATCGCTGGTGAAGAGGAGAGTTTGAAATTTGGTATTGTTGGAGCCATTGACCATCCTCAATTGGACATGAAGAAAGTTAATTACTCCAAAGCATCGTGGGCAAACGAGCCAACGCAACAAATATCGTATGTGAGTTGTCATGATGACATGTGTCTTGTTGACCGCTTAAAGACGGAGATACCAGGCATTTCCACCGATGAACTCATTCGTCTTGACTTATTGGCACAAACGGCGGTATTCACCAGTCAGGGAGTTCCATTTATGTTAAGTGGCGAAGAAATGTTGCGCGACAAGAAGGGTGTTCACAATTCCTTTGAGTCTCCCGATGATGTCAATCACCTCGATTGGAACAATCTCAATCGTTATCCACATGTTTTCCAGTATTACAAGAATCTCATCCAATTGCGAAAGAATCATCCCGCATTCCGTTTAGGAAAAGCAGAACTTGTTCGCAAGCACTTGCAATTCCTTCCTTCAGAACCTTGTCTCGTTGGTTTTATGCTCAAGAATCATGCAGGAGGTGATACGTGGAAAGACATTATCGTCATTTTCAATGGCAATCGTGAAGAGAAAAAAGTCAGCATTCCAGATGGCAAATATACTATAGTTTGCCAAGATGGAAAGATTGAGGAGAGAGGATTAGGTGAGATAGTTGGAGGTGAAATCATTGTACACCCACAATCCGCATTGATTATTCACGACTAATCACCATGAGAAAGATTGCGTTAATATTCTGTCTAACAATATTTCTTGCATCATTCGCCCAAGACCATCCTAAAGTAGGATTAGTCTTGGGCGGTGGTGGTGCAAAAGGAGCAGCAGAGATTGGCGTACTCAAATATATAGAGGAAGCAGGAGTAAATATCGACTATATCGTAGGCACAAGTATCGGTTCCATTATTGGAGGGCTCTATTCGGTTGGCTATCGTTCACAACAACTCGATTCTCTCTTCGTCAATACGGATTGGGAAAACATTTTCTCTGAATCCATCGCTGGTACGCTACAAATATCCAACGTATTTTCCGATTTGTTGAATCTCCCCGACTCTGTAGATTACGATAGTTTGCCTATCCCATATCGTTGTGTTGCCACAGACATCATCAATACGGAAGAAGTGATATTGCAACGTGGCAATTTGGCAAGAGCCATGCGAGCCAGCATGAGTATTCCAGGCGCTTTTAAACCCGTGAAATGGGAAGGAAAACTATTGGTTGACGGAGGTATGTTGAATAATCTCCCCGTTGACATAGCAAAAAAAATGGGCGCAGACATTATCATTGCTATCGACCTTGCGCAACGTAAACACGAAAATCGTGATTTTTCCTTGAAAGAGGAATATGGTATTGGAGGCGTATTGGATTGGCTCATCTCTCGTCCTGATTGGAAAAAACACAACGAGAATCGCCAAATGGCAGACATATACATCAATCCTAATCTAAAAGACTATGATGCAGCCAGCTTCTCACGAGATGATATCCGACAAATGATTCTCATCGGTGAGGAAGCTGGGAAAAAAGCCTTGAAAGAATTAAGGAAGTTAGCAACTTCACATTGATTGTTCTTTATACATGTGTTGCCACCATTCCGGTTCATCTTTCAACCATTTCGCAAACCATGCAAAGATGGTATTTTGCCATTTCATGCGCTTGCTATAATTCTGAATCCAATGGTTTTCGCCCTCAACGGCAACAAATGCCGTTTCACGCCCCAATAACTTCAAGGCATTAAACATCTGGATACTTTCTCCAACGGGAACGTTTGTATCAGCCACTCCATGCAAGAAGAGAATCGGCGTATGAATCTTATCTGCATTAAATAACGGACTTTGGTCTACATACAATTTCTTGTCTGACCAAGGATAACTATCCGCCATAGAAACCTCACTATAACTATAGCCCCAATATCCTTCGCCCCAATAGGAAGTGTGGTCGCTAATACCAGCATGAGAGATTGCAGCAGCAAAGATATCAGTTTTCGTTTGTAAATATTGCGTCATAAAACCACCATAACTTGCACCAATACACCCAATCTTCTTTTCATTTACGAAAGGATGTTGTTTGGCGAAGAGTTTTGTTCCCTCGATAATATCCTCGGCAACGCCTTCTCCAGCCGTATTGACGT
>JAEEGL012119016.1_pt1 | contig 15419 bp, 13 predicted proteins | sample 9134231 | NCBI WGS metagenome assembly JAEEGL01 (sample SAMN16246548, study PRJNA631951) | gut metagenome | biome: gut microbiome; feature: rumen; material: fiber-attached | host: Bos | place: Iran: Karaj | collected 2018-10 | reverse complement strand
GGTTCATCAGGTCGAAGTCGAGGCCTGGCCTCGTGCGCCAACTGAGCGGATACAAGAACGGCGACTTGTGCTCGTGCAGGAAGTATTTATAGGTGCGGCTGGTGGCGTCGAAGCGCGCGTGCGCCGTGGGATGCACGGCACAGATGCTGTGGATGGCGATGTCGCGGGGCAGAATGCCGTTGAGTTTATGCACCAATGCGGGACAGTCGTCGATTGGGCTGGGCGCGTCGAAATGCGCCACCATCAAGGCGGCGTTAACACCCGTGTCGGTCCGCCCGGCGCCCGTGACGGCGATGGGTGCGCGCATCACGGTTGCCAGAGCGCCCTCGAGCGTCTGCTGCACACTGTTGTCGTGAGGCTGTATTTGCCAGCCGTGGTAAGCCTCGCCTCGGTAACTCAGCCTGATGAAGTAGCGCGTAGCCATGCGTCAGTCGAGCGGCTCACGCTCCAGGTAGGTGTAGCCGTAGAGGCCGCTGCGGTAGTTGCGCACAAACTCGTTGCCCTCCTCGCTGGTGATTTTGCCCGTGCGCACACTTTCGGTCACCCACGACTCGACGTTGCGCACCAATTGCTTGGGCGAGAACTGCACATAGTCGAGCACCTCGGCCACGGTCTCGCCATCGATCACCTGGTCAATCTCGTAGTGGTCCTTGTACACGTCGATGTGCACGGCGTTGGTGTCGCCGAAGAGGTTGTGCATGTCGCCCAGGATTTCCTGATAGGCACCCACGAGGAACACGCCCAGATAGTAAGGCTCGCCGGGTTTGAGGCGATGCACCGGCAGTGAGTGTGTGATGCCCTGCGGCGAGATGAAGTTGGCTATCTTGCCGTCGCTGTCGCAGGTGATGTCCTGAATGGATGCTCGCCGGTTGGGTTGTTCATTGAGCCGCTGCAGTGGCACTACGGGGAACACTTGGTCGATGGCCCAACTGTCGGGCAGCGACTGGAAGAGCGAGAAGTTGCAGAAATATTTCTCAGGAAGCATGCGTGCCACGCTGCGCAGTTCGTCGGGTGCGTGCTTCATGTCGTTGGCGATGTCGTTCACGTCGCGGGCCACGCTCCAGAAGAGTTTCTCGACGAGTGCTCTCGTGCGCAGGTCGATGAGGCCGAGGCTGAATCGATCGAGCGCCTCCTCGCGGATTTGCAGCGCGTCGTGCCAGTCCTCGAGCAGACGAGCCTTGTTGATTTTGTCCCAAATCTCATAGAGGTCGCGCACCAGTTCGTTATCGTCGTCGGCCACGGTGTCGACGTTGTCGTCCCAGATGGGGAGTGCCGCCGTCTCGAGCACGTTCATCACCAGCACACTGTGGTGCGCGGTGAGCGAGCGTCCGCTCTCGTTGATGATATTGGGGTGCTTGATGCCGTTTTTGTTGCTCACGTCGACGAAGGTGTAGACGGCATCGTTGACATACTCCTGGATGCTGTAGTTCATCGAGTATCCGCTGGCGCTGTTGCGCGTGCCGTCGTAGTCCACGCCCAGGCCGCCGCCAATGTCGACAAACTCGGGCGTGTAACCCATCTTGCTGAGTTGCACATAAAACTGCGAAGCCTCGCGCAGGGCGTTCTTGATACGGCGAATCTTGGTCACCTGGCTTCCGATGTGGAAGTGTATGAGTTTCAAGCACTCGGTCATCTTGGCCTCCTTGAGGTAGTCGAGCGCGGTGAAGAGTTCGCTGGTGTTCAGGCCGAACTTGCTGCGGTCGCCGCCGCTCTCTTCCCACTTGCCGCTGCCGCTGCTGGAGAGTTTGATGCGAATGCCGATGTTCGGTGTGATTCCCAGTCGGTCGGCCACGCTCTTGATGAGTGTGAGTTCATTGAGTTTCTCCACCACCAGGAAGATGCGTCGGCCCATCTTCTGCGCCAGCAGGGCCAGTTCGATGTATCCGGCGTCCTTGTATCCGTTGCAGATGATGAGCGAGTTCACGCCGATGTCGTTGGTGCTCAAGGCCAACACAGCATGCAGTTCGGGCTTTGAGCCGGCTTCCAGTCCGATATTGAACTTTTTGCCGTGGCTCACGATTTCCTCCACCACCTGGCGCATCTGGTTCACCTTGATGGGGTAAACTATGAAGTTCTGGCCGTCGTACTCATATTCCTTAGCCGCCTTTTTGAAGCAACTGGCCACCTTCTCGATGCGGTTGTCGAGTATGTCGGGGAATCGCAGCAGTGTGGGAGCGGTGATATTGCGCGAGCGCAACTCTTCCATTACCTCTACCAGGTCGACCGGCACACAACTCTGCTTTGGAGTCACCGTCATGTGTCCTAACTCGTTGATGGAGAAATACTTCAAGCCCCATCCCTTGATGTTGTAAAGTTCGGCGCTGTCGTCGATGCGCCATTTATTAATTCCAGTCACTATGCCTACTTAAATTAAATGGTGAGACAATCGTGTGCAAAATTAAGCATAAAAATCATATTGTGGACTAAAAACCACCGATTTACTTCAAAAAAAATCACACCTCGAACACATAATTCAAAAAATCATGCAGCGGCAGCAGGGCATGCAGGTCGTCGGCCACGCGCTCCACCCAGTCGTCGCAGTCGAAGTATTGTGGGGTGAGATTCATCATCGCTATGTACTCCTTCATCTTCAGATATTCGGCCAGCGGATGGTCCTTGGGATAGTCCTTGGGCACCGACTTGAGTGCGTTGCTGTCCCAGTGGTAGCGCGAGGTAAACTCGGGGTTCTCGACAATCTTGAGAAACTCCTCGTCCTCGGCGGCGATGAGCGAGCGCAACTGGTCGAGTATTCGTCGCTCGGGCCACCACACGCCGCCGCCCATCATCAGGTTGTCGGGCTGAAAATGAATGTAGTAGCCCGACATGATGGTGTGTCGTCCGCCACGTCCCAGCACGGCCGAGAAATAGTTCTTATACGGGCTCTTGTCCTTGCTGAAGCGCGTGTCGCGGTAGATGCGGTAAACGGATTCTTTCAGACCCAGTCCGCGCACATTGGCGTCGTAGTTGCCCACCATCTGTATGAGCCGCTCGACATCCTGCTCCCAGGGCAGCCGCACAGCGTCGTACTGCTCGCGGTGCGCCTTGAACCACACGCGGTCGTTGTTCATCTCCAGTTGCCTCAGGAAGGCAATCACATCACTGATTTTTACTGCCGATTTCATCGTTTCCTATTTTTTTCTTGCAAAATTACCCCAAAAGGCAGAAAAAAGCAAAATAAATTTTGTCTACGTTTTCTTGTCATTTCGCTCGCCTTGCACTAATGTTGCCGCTAAAGCGGCGAAATTAGGCGGCGGTTCGGCAATGCCAAGCCTCCGCAAATCAAAATAAATTTTGTTTGCGTTTTCTTGTCATTTCGCTCACCTTGCACTAATTTTGCAGTCAGTTTTGTGACGTTGATTTGGCGTTGCAAGTTATTTTATTGATAATAAATACATTAGATAGATGTTTGATAATTTACAAGAAAAACTGGAGCGGTCGTTTAAACTGCTCAAAGGACAGGGCAAGATTACTGAGATCAACGTGGCCGAGACCCTGAAAGAGGTTCGCCGCGCACTTATCGATGCCGACGTTAACTACAAAATTGCCAAGCAATTCATCGACACGGTGAAGGAGAAGGCAATGGGCCAAAACGTGATTAACGCGCTGAAGCCGCAAGAGTTGATGGTGAAGATCGTTCACGACGAACTTGCACAACTCATGGGTGGCGAGCAGGCGCCGTTTAATGTTGAGGGCAAGCCTGCCGTGATACTGATGTCGGGTTTGCAGGGTTCTGGTAAGACCACGTTCAGCGGCAAGTTGGCGTTGCGCATGAAGAACAACCGCAAGAGTCCGCTGCTGGTGGCTTGCGACGTGTATCGTCCCGCTGCCATCACCCAACTTCAGACGCTGGGCGAGCAGATTCAGGTTCCCGTATACGCCGAGCCCGAGAGCAAGAACCCCGTGGAGATTGCTCTGCACGGCATCGAGGAGGCAAAGCGCACCGGTCGCGACGTGGTCATCGTCGATACCGCCGGCCGCCTTGCCGTCGACGAGCAGATGATGCAGGAGATTGCGGCAATCAAAGAGGCCATCAACCCCAACGAGACGCTGTTTGTCGTCGACGCCATGACTGGCCAGGACGCTGTGAACACCGCCAAGGCGTTCAACGACCGCCTGGACTTTGACGGCGTGGTCCTCACCAAACTCGACGGCGACACACGCGGTGGTGCGGCACTTTCGATTCGCGCGGTGGTCAACAAGCCCATCAAGTTTGTCGGTACTGGCGAGAAGATGGAGGCCATCGACCCGTTCCGTCCCGCCGGTATGGCCGACCGCATCCTGGGCATGGGCGACATCGTGTCGTTTGTCGACCGCATGCAGCAGCAGTACGACGAGGAGAAGGCAAAGGAGTTGGAGAAGAAACTGCGCAAGAACGAGTTTGACTTCAACGACTTCCTGGCTCAGATAGGCCAAATCAAGAAGATGGGCAACCTGAAGAGCCTGGCCTCAATGATACCCGGCGTCGGCAAGGCCATCAAGGACATCGACATCGACGACAACGCATTCAAGAGCATCGAAGCCATCATCCACTCGATGACACCCTACGAGCGCACCCACCCCAAGGAGATGAACGGCTCACGCCGTAAGCGCATCGCTGCCGGCAGTGGCACGAGCATTCAGGAGGTGAACCGCCTGCTCAAGCAGTTTGAGCAGATGAGCAAAATGATGCACATGGTGGCCACCACGAAGAACCCGCTGAAAATCGGTTTCGGCGCACGCCGCAAGTAATCAAGTAACACACAAAAACATCTTATACCATGCAACTGATTGACGGAAAGAGTATTGCTGAGCAAATCAAGAAAGAGATTGCCGAGCAAGTGGAACAAATGCTTGCCCAGGGCCTTAAACGCCCGCATCTGGCAGCCATCCTGGTGGGCCACGACGGCGGCAGCGAGAGTTACATGACCAACAAAGTTCGGGCTTGCGAGCAGTGCGGCTTCAAGAGCACGCTGCAACGCTACGACGAAGACATCACCGAGGAGGAACTGCTGCGTGCCATCGACGGCCTGAACAACGACCCCGACGTGGACGGCTTCATCGTTCAGTTGCCGCTTCCCAAGCACATCGACGAGCAGCGCGTGATTGAGGCCATCGACTACCGCAAAGACGTCGACGGTTTCCACCCCGTGAATGTGGGTCGCCTGTCGATTGGTCTGCCGTGCTTCCGCTCGGCCACTCCTCAGGGCATCGTCAACCTGCTGGACCGCAGCGGCATCGACACGCGTGGCAAGCACTGCGTGGTGCTGGGCCGCAGCAACATCGTCGGCAAGCCCGTGGCCGCACTGATGATGGCCAAGAGCAAGCCCGGCAACTGCACCGTGACCGTGTGCCACAGCGCAACGCCGAACATCCCCGAAATCACCCGCCAAGCCGACATACTGATTGCCGCCCTGGGCTCGCCCGCCTTTGTCAAGGCCGATATGGTGAAACCCGGCGCCGTGGTGATCGACGTGGGCACCACGCGTGTTGCCGACGCCACCCGCAAGAGCGGCTGGCGCCTGTGCGGCGACGTCGACTTTGACGCCGTGGCCCCGCTTTGCAGCCACATCACCCCTGTTCCCGGCGGCGTAGGTCCCATGACCATCGTGTCGCTCATGCAGAACACCCTCATGGCTGCCAAGCACACCATTTATCCAGCATAATTTGTATTACCTCTTAACCACTGTATTGTATTATGACATCGATGTTTAGCGTGTTGGCACTGTCGCTGCTGTCGCTGCTTCAGAGCAACAACCCCGTGGAACTGCTGTTTATCGGCGACGCCATGCAGCACATGGCGCAAATCACCGCCGCCAGCCGTGGCGACGGCACTTACGACTACTCGCAATGCTTTGCCCTGATCGAGGACGAGGTGCGCGCCGCCGACTATGCCGTGGTCAACCTGGAGGTGACGCTTGGCGGCAAGCCCTACTCGGGCTACCCCTGCTTCAGCGCCCCCGACTCCTACGCTCGCCAATTGCGCGACTCGGGCTTTGACCTGTTTCTCACGGCCAACAACCACTGCCTCGACACACGCGACCGCGGCTTGGCCCGCACCATCGCCACGCTTGACTCGCTGGGTGTGCCACACCTGGGCACCTATGTCAACGCCACCGAGCGTGCGCGCCTGATGCCTCACATCACCACCATACGCGGCATACGTTTCGCCTTTATCAACTACACCTACGACACCAACGGCATCACCGTTCAGCGCGATGCCGTGGTCGACTATATCGACAAGGACTTGATTGCCCGCGACGTCAAAGCGGCTCGCGACGCTGGCGCCCAAGTGATTGTGGCGTGCATGCACTGGGGCATCGAGTATACCCTGGTGCCGGTGCAGGAGCAGCGCGATTTGGCCGACTTCCTCGTCGACCAGGGCGTGGACCTGATTATCGGCGGGCATCCGCACGTGGTGGAGCCTATGGAGGTGCGCCACAGCGACCGCTACAACAAGGACGTGCTGCTGGTGTACAGCCTGGGCAACTTCATCTCCAACATGAACGACCCCGACTGCCGCGGCGGCGCCTGGGTGAAAGTGGGCGTGGCCATGATGGGCGACAAGCCGGTGATTATCAACCCACGCTACCAGTTGTTCTTCTGCCAGAAACCCACCGGCAGCACCAACTACATGGTCATTCCCGAGCCTATGCGCGACAAGGTGACTCCAGGGCAGCGCGATGCCTTCGACCGCTTTATGACGCGCGCTCACAGCATGGCTATGGACAAAAACATCGGCGTTCCGCAACAGCAGTAACGCTCAACTGGGTAAAATAAACGTCCGGCCCTGCGACAGCAACAAGAGAAATCCAGAAATTCTGGGGAATCTTGAAACTGTCGCAGGGCCGGGCGATTTTTGGTGTCTACTTGTTGTTGACGCCGTAGCCGAAGAGTGCGAAGTCGCCGCGCAGCGGGTCGCCGGGGAACACGGTTGCCAGGGCCTCAGTGAGGCGGCGCGCGGCACTCATCGATGCTGTGCGGCAGGTGAGCAATTGGAGCCGTGTGGCCTGGCTCACCACATGTGTGTCGAGCGGCATGACGAGGCTTTCGCGTGGCATCCACGATGCCCATAGGCCCAAGTCGACGGGCGAGCCGTCGCGCACCATCCACCGCAGAAACATGCACAAGCGCTTGCAGGCCGACTGCGTGTCCTTTGGCACCACGCCGCCACTGCCGTGCTGTGCAAAGTGGCGACAGATGGCGTCGAGGGCCTCCGGAGCATCGGCGGCGTGCTGGCGCACATAGTCGCCCAGCGTGCCCCACTGCGTGAGCAGGAGGCGATAGGCACTGAGGAAGTCGTGCATGGCGCCACAGGTGTACAGGCGATAGAAACAATGGCCATCACCGGGCGGCAAATGGCGGGTAAAGTCGCCCCGACGCACCCAGGCGTCGACATCGCCATCGGCCCAGTCGACGATAGCCTGGATTTTGCGCATAAACTGCTGGCGGCTGCCGTAACTCAGGTTGGCCGCGACAAATGCCGTGGTCTCGCGGTTGGCGTCGCCATCGACCTGGTGCATCCACCACGACGGGTCGCCGACGAGGAAGTCGGCCGTCTCGTAGCGCTCGGCGTAATCACGCAACAATTGCGCCACAGCGGGCGATATGGCGGACTGCCGGCTCATCACTCGGTGGGCAGGGCACGGAAGCCTGTGCCGAGGATTTCGGCACTCTCCATGATGTTGACAAACGCCTTGGGATCGATGAGGTGAAGCACCGAGCGCAACTTGAGCATATCGGAGCGGTCGAGCGTCACATACAGCATCTTGCGCTCACTGCCATGGTACAGGCCGCTGCCAGTGATGCATGTGCCGCCGCGCTTGAGGTCGTTGATGATGTATTGGCGAATGGGCTCGGGGTCGTCCGTAATGATGAACATGGTGCGGTAACTCTTCATGCCGTCGATTACCAGGTTAATCACCTTGCCCTCGATGAAGATGATAATCACCGAGTAGATGGGCAGTCGGAAGTCGCCGAATGCGATGAGCGTGCTCAGCGTGATGATGCCATCGACAATCATCACCAGTGTGCCCAGCGAAATCTTGGTGTACTTGTGCAGAATCATCGAGATGATGTCGGATCCGCCACTGGTGGCACCTGAGCGGAAAATCAAGCCGATTGCCACACCATAGATGAGACCGGCGACCACAGTGTTAAGGAAGTAGTCGGGCATAAACCAACCGCCATTTTGTGGAATGGGCACCATCGAGTGCCCCTCAACGTTGCTGATGGCGCCGTCGTGAATCACAGGATCATAGCCCCACCAACTCTCGAGCACAAAGGTGGCGGCAAAAATCAGGATTGTCGACACGATGGTTTTCACGCCAAATTTCGGTCCGAGAATCCACGTGCCGATGATGAGCAGAGGCACGTCCATGCAGATGGCGTAGAGCGAGATTTTCCACGGCCACACCGTGTTGAGCACGTTGCTGAGGCCGTAGGTGCCGCCCGGTGCCATCATGTAGGGGTTGACAAACATCACATCGCCCACAGCAAAGAGCACACTGCCCACAGTAAGCAGGATGTAGGCTAAGATTTCCTGCTTAATTTTGGTCTTGTTAGGAAGAACCTTCATTGATATTGATTTAAGTAGTGAATATCCTCATACTCAGGCTCGTAAGCCCCGCCAAACCACATTGGCGCGGCCTACCCTGCCATTGAGCGGTGCAAAGTTACACATTATTTCCCACTCAGCGACAAGTTTGTGACGGCAAAACTCAATTTAGTGGTGAATTGGTCAATTCTTCATGCGGCGATAGGCTGTGCGGAGGGCCTTCCAGAGCCGTGGTGCCCGCAGCAGCGTGTGCAGCAGTCGCGTCTTGACAGTGCATCGGCTGCAGTCGAGGCTCATCACGTGGCGACACCAAGGGTGGTCGGTGTCGTAGTCGTCGACATAAAATGCGAGTCGGTCGACCTCCAGGGCATCGACCAGATGGCTCACCTGCTCAGTCAAGCCCTGTCGCTGCAACTCGCGTGAGAGCAGCGTGAAAAAGCGCTGAAGCCTGTCGAGCGTCGAATAAGACGCCTGGGCGGTAAGCGACGCGGGGTTAACGTAATAGTTGTAGACGTGCTCGTTGCTGATGACCACACGCTGGAGACGTTGCGACAGGCGCACGTTGAAGAGCAAATCCTCGGCGGGCAGGCCACGGCTGTCGAGGTCGAAATCGGCGGCTTTCACCGCATCGCGCCGCATGATGCAATAGCAGGCGCCACAGTGGGTGTTGAGCGCCAAGTTGTAGCGCAGAAACTCCTCGCCGCTCATCGTGCCAGTGAAGCGGTGGCGCAGCATGGGGTTTTTCACGCCGTCGATGCGGCGGTAAGCGCCGTAGGCCAACTGTGCGTCGCCATCGGTAATGAGCCGCAGCAGGGTTTCCAAAGCGTTGGGCGGCAAGGTGTCGTCGGCATCAAGAGGCACAACATACTGGCCCATGGCGTTTTGCCATCCCGTCATGCGCGCACGCAGTAGCCCCTTGTTCTCCTGACGGACAATCCGCCACGTGGCGTAGCGGCTGGCATAATCCTGTGCGATGGCCGACGACCCGTCGGGCGACCCGTCGTCCACCATGATGACCTCAAAATCGCGCATCGTCTGGCCCGCCACGCTGTCGAGGCAGCGTGCCAGGGTGTGCTCGTTGCGATAAAAAGGTATTACGACCGATATTGTCACCACTCCGCTCATTATTCTAATATCTCTTTTATCAGTTGCTCGATGCGTTGGGCCATGGCGCGCTGCGAGTGATGCGCCACGACGTAATCCCTGTTGGCCAAGCCTTTATCGCGGCGCGTGCTGTCGTCGCAGTGAATCATCTGCTCAAGGGCGCGACGCACGGCGTCGACATCGCCCACAGGCACCAGCGTCACGCCGGGTGCGTCGCTCACATAGTCGTGGGTGCTGGCCGTGTCGCTCACAATCAGCGGCTTCCCCATGGCCATGCTTTGCAACACGCTCATCTGTCCATAAGAATACGGATAGTCGGGGAGGATAAGCGCCACGGCAGCGCTGGCAGCAATTGCCTGACGCAACTGGGGCAGCGTCTGGGCGGGCTTAAACTCAATGCCTGGGCAATGGGCATAACTGCCGCTCAGCGAGGTGTCGCCGATGATGAGCAGGCGGTAGCCCTTGCTGTCGGGCAGCGAGGCGAACGCCTGACACAGCGTGTCAAAATCGCGCTTGGCATAGCCGAAACTGACTATGGTGCGCTCGTGCGGCACGTCGAGGGGCACAAAGTCGTCGACATCGACCCCAAAGGGGATATAACGCGCCCTGGCGGCCAAATTGGGATAATTGCGCTCGAGCCACGGCAACTGCGTGCGTGAGTGCACAATCAGGTGCGGCGCGCGGCGCATGGCATAGCGTATGAGCCTGGTGGCAAGCCCCGTCTCACGCCCGCCATTGAGTGCGCCCACGTCGACCATCAGATGCGGCGGCCGGCGGTGCGACCACGAACTGAGCAACTCGTAGAGCAGGCCGCTCTGCGCTCCGTGCGACATCACTAGGTCGTAGCCATTGCGGCGACGCCAGGCCTTGATAGGCTGGGAGATGTAGAACTTGAGACGGCGCTCGAAGCGGCGCAACCAATTGTCGCGCCCGATGTCGAGCACATCGACCTGCACATCGCTCGTGAAATGCGTAAAAAACCAGTAAGGCTGGCCCTCGACGTGCTTGTCGGGGGCCTGAACCGTGGCGTCGTCGCTCGCGATGCGCGCCACATTCCAGTTTGGAATAAACAAAATACGCATTGGCCTTTATGGTTTTTACAAACATACAAAGTTATGACTTCTCACAGTAAAAACTATGAGGGCAAGCGCATTTAACTCAAATTTAACACTCTGCTTCGATGGGCGTCTTAGGGGTAGGGTTACTATTATATGGTGAACAACATATGCACCAAAACACCTACGATAAAGCCTATGATTGAAGCAACGATAGCAACCTGCCGTTTTTCGCGCTGTGATTTCTTCTTGAGTTCAATAAGAGTGTAGTCTCTTGGTGTAATCACATCATCGTTCATGTGTACCAGTCGTTAAGGTGGGGTTATTTTGTAAATCGCCGCAAAATTACCATGAATAATCGAAAACAGCAAATAAAAACGCACAAAACAGCGCTGGCGCATTTTTTTATCACTTTTGAAATCGTTCCAAAAGAGCATTACTGCTGTTTTTGCTCACTTTTCGCTTGGTCAACCAAGATAATTTACTACCTTTGCATCCGCTTATTTTTGCCGATGAGAGTATTGCTTGTAAATAAGTTTTATTATCGTCGTGGCGGCGACTGCATCGCCATGATGAACACCGAGGCCCTGCTGTGTGAGCGCGGCCACGAGGTTGGGGTGTATACCATGAACTACCCAAGCAATGTCGACTCGGCCAACCTGGTGGGCGCAGCGCCAGAGGTGCATTTTGGCGGCCTTCCGGACAAGGTGCGCTACCTGTGGCGCATGATGGGCTGGGACGACGTTCCCCGGCAATTTGCCGCTGCTCTGGCCGAGTTTCGCCCCGACGTGGTGCATCTGCACAACATCCACTCCTACCTGTCGCCGGCACTGGCGCGGGCGGCCCATGAGCACGGGGCGCGTGTGGTGTGGACCATGCACGACTACAAGTTGATATGCCCCGCCTACACACTGCTGCACGACGGCCAGCCCTGCGAGCGATGCCTCACCAATCCTGGCGCCGTGCTGCGCAACCGCTGCATTAAGCAGTCGCTCGCCGCCAGCGTGGCAGCCTGGGCCGAGGCACGGCGGTGGAGCCTGAAAAAGTTGACGCTGTGGACCGACGCCTTTGTCTGCCCGAGCGAGTTCATGGCCACCATGCTGCGTCGTGGCGGCGTACCGGCCGACAAGTTGCACGTGATTCCCAACTTCATGCCCCAAGCAAGCGCGCCACCTGCCAAGAAAGAACCCGTGGCCGGACGCTACTGCTACATCGGGCGCCTATCGCCCGAAAAGGGCGTGCGCACCCTGGTGGCAGTGGCACGCGAACTGCCTTACGACCTGATGATTGCCGGCGACGGACCGCTCGCCGACGAGTTGCGTGAGTTGTGCGACGCGCCAAGCAACATCCACCTGCTTGGACAACTCGACGCCCACAAGGTCAAGGAGTTGATGGCCTCGTCGCAATTCACCGTCGTTCCCAGCGAGTGGTATGAGAACAACCCGCTGAGCATCATCGAGAGCCACTGTGCCGGCCGCCCTGTGGTGGCAGCGGAGATGGGCGGCATCCCCGAACTCATCGACGATCACAACGGCATCCTGTTCACCGCCGGCGACGGCGACTCGCTGCGCCGCGCCATCACAAAAGCCATGGGCACCCACTGGAACCACGAGGCCATCGCACAGCAAGCCCAAGACCGCTACTCATCACAGCGCCACTACGAAGCCCTGAGCCACATCTACCACCTATCATAAAACAGAGGTGGGACGACGGTCATTATAATGGTTAGAACTTATCGGGATAGATGGTGTTGCCGTCGCGTACGATTTTCACCAGGCGCCTCTTGACGTCGTAATACTTAGTAAAGTCGGACATCTCTTTTTTGATAAGAGGGCTCATGTCGGGGTCATCGGTGACAATTTCCACTGAGACAAAATCTTCCTCAAATCGCATTACCTCATTGCCTTTCTTGTCAATGACAAGAGAGTTGTGGCCATCGTTAACCGGAAGCACAACTAACGCAACCCCCTGCTCAAAGTCGCCAATCGAACTATAAATCGTCGGAATGACCATGCGCCCAGTTTTATCAATATAGCCCCAATGCGACACCTCTTCAGCATCTTCAACGCAAACCCCAGCAAGGCCTTCGCTAAACGGTTCAGCATAATCAAACTTGGGTTCAATCACAACTTTGCCATGCGAGTCGATAAAACCATATTTGGGATTATCCTTTTCATCTCTAATTCTGAATCTGGCAAGACCGTCGGTGAATCTATACAAAGTGATATCTTCGTAATCCACGGTGGGCAGCGTGACATAATAGCCTGAGTGCAAGAATGGTGAAACACAACTGTTGAACACATCGTCCGACAGTCGATTCCCGTTGTAGTCCCAGAATCCGATTTTTGTCTCGCCATTCTCATCTTGCGATCCCAAGGCAAAAAAATCATCATCTGAATTAATGCACGGCTCGTCATAAATGAATGGAATAATTACGTTGCCATCAATATCCATCAAGCCACATTTATCGTCCTTCCCCATGACTAAACGTCGGTTGCAGAAGTACGAAGAATAACTGTCATACTCAAAGGGCACTTTCACGTTGCCGTGGAAATCGAGCAAGCCAACTTTTTCAACCGTTGCATCATATGCCGCAATGCGCCAATCTTGGTCGGCTAAGTCTTGGTCTCCAGCAGTTATTGGCATCAACGCATTGTATTTGAACGGAATGAGCACGTTGAACGACGAATCGAGCAAAGCAAATTTACCATCCACGGTAGGTTTACTCTCAAGATTGATATCACCTTTGCCCACGATGTAGAATCGTCGGCCTTGCTCGGTAATCATGTGCACAAAGTCATACTCAGGATTCAACAACAAGGCTCCATTCTCTGCCAGCATGCCGTGCTTGCCATTGAGCCAAACCTCGTAATAGTCGGACTCGCTCGAGATTGAGTCATACTTCAATGGGATGAACAAGTCGTTCTCGATATCGACAACGCCCATTTTGCCATTTTTCTTGACAATCACATCGTTTGGAAGCCACCAAGTATCCTCGGAATAATCTGGCACATCGTCAAACAATTTCATAAGTTCCAAATAACGCTCATTGACCATTGGCGTTTCATCGTCAACATCGGTGTCAAACTGCTCGGTTACGACGACCTGAGCCAACGCGCCGAATGGCAGAGCCATCAAGAACATCACACAAAAATTCAGAACAGATTTCATAGCATTTCATGGTGTGCCACGTTGGTGAAATGTTTATTTTGCTGAATATCAGCCAAGCGTGATTTTAATCTGAACCCGTGGCAACATTAAAGACAGACAAAAAACAAACTCGGCACCACAAAGGTATCAAAAAAACCTGAATTGCACACAATAAAAACGCAGGTTTCGATGTTATGTCAATACATGAAGAAGAACGTCATACAGGGAAGCCTGATTACGACTTATCGTTGCAATGCCAAGTGCAACATGTGCAACATCTGGAAGAATCCTTCCACGGCAAGCGAAGAGGTGCCAGCCGACATCTACAATCGCCTGCCCGACGGGTTGCGCATCAACATCACTGGCGGCGAGGCAACAATCAGGACGGATATCGAGCAGATATTCGAGAACCTTTATGACCGCTCGTCGTTGCTCGAGTTGAGCACCAACGGCTATTACACCGACAAGGTGGTGGCCCTGGCCAATCGGTTCCCGAAAATTCTGATTCGGGTGAGCGTTGAGGGCCTGCCGCGCGTCAACGACGAGAAGCGCGGCTTGCGCGACGGCTTCGACCACGCGCTGCGCACCATCTTGGAACTCAAGAAGACCAAGTGCCGCAACATCGGCTTCTCGGTGGTGATTTCGCCCGACAATTACCAGGATTTGGTGGCGCTATATGAACTGTGCGTGGCCCTGGACGTGGAGTTGGCCACCAGTGCGGTGCACAACTCGTGGTACTTCCACAAGCATGACAATGTGGAGACCAGCGAAGCGGCCCTTCACGAGCACGAGCGCTTTGTTCGCGCCCTGCTGTGCAGCAAGCGCCGCCGCCTGAAATCGCGCCTGAAAGACTATGGGCGAGCCTACTTCAACCGCTCGGTGCACCGCCGGCTGCGCGGCGACCAGGGCGACTACCGCCCGCCATGCGGCGCCGGAACCGACTTCTTCTTCATCGACCCGTGGGGCAATGTGGCGCCATGCAACGGCAGCGAGCAAGAGTGGGTCATGGGAAACATCAAGGACGCATCGCTCGACGAGATCATAAACAGCGAGCGCGGCCGCGAAATGCTCGAGCGGGTGCGGCAGTGCAAGCGCAACTGCGCCTTTATCGTCACCGAGCGCCACGACATGGTGCGCCGCCCTTGGAAGCCCATCATGTGGGTCATCAAAAACAAGTGGCGCATATGGCGCGGCCAGCCGCTGTGCTGGGAGTGAAGGCAATCGGAGATTGCAGATTATAGATTATAGATTATAGATATTCTAATACCATAAAAAAACACTTAACCTGTGGATAAACACGACGTAATAGCAGTGATAGGCACCCGTGGCTTCCCTGATGTACAGGGCGGCGTGGAGCGCCATTGCCAGAGCCTCTACGGCTTGCTGGCCGACTATGTCACCCCGCGCGTGTATCGCCGCAAACCCTATGTCAAAGCCGCCGCCAAGCACGACGGCATTGAGTTTGTCGACCTGCCGTCGACGCGCATCGCCGGAGTGGAAACTCTGCTGCACACCTTCCTGTGTGTGTGGCACGTGTGGCGCCACAAGCCCAGGCTGGTGCATCTGCACAACATCGG
>JAEEGL016415398.1_pt1 | contig 15420 bp, 17 predicted proteins | sample 9134231 | NCBI WGS metagenome assembly JAEEGL01 (sample SAMN16246548, study PRJNA631951) | gut metagenome | biome: gut microbiome; feature: rumen; material: fiber-attached | host: Bos | place: Iran: Karaj | collected 2018-10 | reverse complement strand
GTATAAAAATGAAAAAGCTTATTGCCATACTGCTCGGTTCCCTGCTGGCGCTGGGTGCCGTATCCTAGACTCTGCCCTTGCTCACCATGGGCCCCCACGCCGCGTTCAAGCCCTATGAATTCTATGAGGGCACCGAGATCGTGGGCATCGACGCCGAGATCGCCGCGGCCATCTGCGAGAAGCTGGGCTATCAGCTGGAGATCATCGACATGGACTTCGCGACCCTGATCCCCGCGGTCGCTTCCGGTAAGATCGACTTCGCCATGGCGGGCATGACCGTCACCGAGGAGAGGCTGCAGAGCGTCAACTTCTCCGTATCCTACGCCACGGGCGTGCAGTCCATAATCGTGCCCGTAGACGGCCCCATCAAGGACATTGACGACCTGTACGCGGAAGGCGCCGCCTACACCATCGGTGTTCAGGAAGGCACCACCGGCGACATCTACTGCACCGACGATTTCGGCGATGAGAACGTACTGAAGTTCAAGACCGGCCCCGACGCCGTCGCCGCCCTTGCCGCCGGCAAGATCGACTGCGTGGTACTGGACAACAACCCCGCCAAGGCCTACATCGAGACCTATGACAACCTGGTCCTGCTGGAGAGCGACTACGCGGTAGAGGATTACGCCATCGCCATAGCGCTGGAGAACACCGAGCTCAAGGAGAAGATCGACGCGGCTCTGAACGAGCTGATCGCGGACGGCACCGTTGCCGAGATCATTCTCAAGTACATCCCCATTGAGGAAGCCGAGGAAGCCGCTGCCGAATAAGGCGCTGGCCTGCATCGCGGGCGGGATAGCTTATCCCGCCCGCTTGGCGCGTAAATAAACACTATTGGAGCGTATCATGACAAAGACCAAACGCGTCCTGATTTACACAGCCGCCTGCCTGGTCGCCGCGGCGGCGATACTGCAGATAGGCTATCTGTGGCTGTTCAAAGGCACGGACCGGCTGACTGACAGGGATTTTGAGAGTCTGCCCTACGGCACCCTGACCGCGGACCTCGCGGACAGGGACGGCTACTACAAGCTGGGCACCGTGCTCGCGCCGTCCGGATATACCACGGTAAAGGACCTGCCGGACGTGGACGGGGACGAAAAGACCACCCAGTTCGCGTACCAGAAGCGGGGCGGGCAGGCAGTGCTCAGCGTTTACGGGCTCGTGCTGTCCGACGGGGAGCTCTCAAAGTATTCCGCGGTCACGCTGACCTATCCCGACGACGGCTCCAACAAAGCCAAGGCGAAAAGCAAGATAACCTACGACGTGCTCTGGGCGCAGGAGGGGGACGAATGGGTCGCCCTGGTCGCTTCTCCCTATGAGGGCGCGTATATCAGCGTGCACGTGACGGACGCGGAAAACGAGGACGCGGCGCGCCTTGAGGCGTACAACGCCATGGACGGCATCTCCGCGGCGAAAAAGTATCACCCGATAGTCGCCCAGTTCCGCCTGAACTTCGTGGACGGCGAAAGGTGGCAGTACCTGTGGAAAGGCCTGCTGACCACGCTGCTCATAACCTTTGCCAGCGGCTCGATGGGCGTGGTCATAGGCGCGGTGGTGGCGTGCATAAAGGCGACCTGGGAGAAAAACCACGAGAACCTGCGAAGGGGCGTGGGCAAGTCTCTGCTCAAGGGGCTGGACAAGGTCTGCACCGTGTATCTTACCGTCATCCGCGGCACGCCCGTCATGGTGCAGCTGCTTATAATGTACCTGATAATATTCGCCTCGAACAAAGACGGCACGCTGTCCGCCATAATCGCCTTCGGCATAAACTCCGGCGCGTACGTGGCTGAGATAGTGCGCGGCGGCATAATGTCCATAGACAACGGGCAGTTCGAGGCGGGCCAGTCCCTGGGCTTCAGCTACGTGAAGACCATGGTGTATATAATACTGCCCCAGGCGTTCAAAAACATACTGCCCTCGCTGGCCAACGAGTTTATAGCGCTGCTAAAGGAAACTTCCGTATCCGGCTACGTGGCGGTCAAGGACCTGAACAAGGGCGGGGACATAATCCGTTCCGTCACCTATTCGCCCTTCATGCCGCTTATCGCGGTAGCGCTGATATATCTGGCCGTGGTCATGTTCTTTACCCGGCTGGTCGGTTTGCTGGAAAGGAGACTGAGAAGCGGTGAGCACAGATAACGTTACTATGAATAAACCGCTGATAAGCGTCAGAGGGCTGGAAAAAAAGTTCGCAAACGGCCAGGTGCACGCGTTAAAGGGCGTGGACGCAGACATATATAAGGGCGAAGCCGTGGTCATAATCGGCCCTTCCGGCAGCGGCAAAAGCACGTTCCTGCGCTGCCTGAACCTGCTGGACAGGCCCACGGGCGGCCAGGTGATATTCGAAGGCACGGACATAACCTCCCCCAAGGTGAACATCAACCAGCACCGCATGCGCATGGGCATGGTGTTCCAGCACTTCAACCTGTTTCCCCACATGAGCATACTCAGGAACCTTACCATCGCCCCGATGAAGCTGAAGGGCGTGGGCAGGGAAGAAGCCGAGGAGGAAGCGCTTAAGCTGCTGGACAGGGTGGGGCTCAAATCAAGGGCGTCCGCCTATCCCAACCAGCTTTCCGGCGGACAGAAGCAGCGTGTGGCCATAGTGCGCGCGCTGGCGATGCACCCGGACGTGATGCTGTTTGACGAGCCCACAAGCGCCCTGGACCCCGAGATGGTGGGGGAGGTGCTGGAGGTCATGCGGGACCTTGCCAGGACCGGCATGACCATGGCGGTGGTGACCCACGAGATGGGCTTCGCCCGGGAAGTCGCCAGCCGCGTGCTGTTCATGGACGAGGGCAAGATAGTGGAAGAGGGCACGCCAAACGAGATCTTCCAGAACCCGAAAAGCGAGCGCACCAAGCTGTTTTTGTCCAAGGTGCTGTAAACGAACTGGATTTGATAAAGCTGTCGCGGAAAATACCGCGGCAGTTTTTTTTGTGCGCCGCACTGGCTGCGGCGAAAAAAAGCGCGAGAGATTGACGGTTATTTGAAAAATGTTCTAAACTAAAATAAATTTTACTATTGACTGCAAATATTTTTAGTGATATAATGTGTACATACACTGAATAAAGGCGAAAGGAAGCAGAAAAATGAACAAGATCCATACCGACAAAGCCCCCGCGGCCATCGGCCCCTATTCCCAGGCGATAACTTCCGGCAGCATGCTGTACACTTCCGGCCAGATACCGGTAGACCCCGCCACCGGCGCCGTAGTCGAAGGCGGCATCGAGCAGCAGGCCGAGCAGGTGATGAAAAACCTGTGCGCCGTACTTGAAGCGGCCGGCAGTTCCTTCGCGAAAGTCGTAAAGACCACCTGCTTTCTGCAGGACATGAACGACTTCGCCGCGTTCAACGCCGTTTACGCCAAGTATTTCGTGTCCCTGCCCGCCCGTTCCTGCGTGGCGGTGGCCAAGCTTCCCAAGGGCGTGCTGTGCGAAGTCGAGCTGATCGCCGAGCTGTAAATCCTCACTTTCAAATACACGGTAAGGAGACGCATCATGGACATCAAAAGCAAGATGAACACCAAGTTCCGTGACCTGCAGGGCGGCCTGTTCCTTACGGTCACCAAGGCGGACGTGGGCGAAGGCGCCGGCAACTTCCAGAAGAACGGCGGCGACATCATGGCCTGGGCTGATCCCTTTTTCCCGGATCCCTCCATTCCCGACTCTGTCAAAAAAGCGCTTATGGACGCAGTGGAAAGCGGCATTCCCGCCCACTACGTGATGCCCATAGGCATGCTGGAATTAAGGCAGGCGCTGGCGGAGAAGATACACAAGAACACCGGCCTGGACATAGACCCCAGCCGCAACGTGATAGTCACTCCCGGCTCGGATTCCGGCCTGCTCTACTCCATGATGCCCTTCATCTGCGAGGGCGACGAGGTCATGGTGCCCGACCCCAGCTATCCCAGCAATTTCCTTAATCCCAAGCTGCTGGGCGGCGTGACAGTGCCCGTGCCCCTGTACGAGGAGGATAACTACCAGATCCGCATAGAGGAGTTCGAAAAGCGCGTGACTCCCCGCACCAAGCTGGTGCTGATCACCCACCCCAACAACCCCACTACCACGGTGTTCCGCAGGGAAAGCATAGAGAAACTGTGCGAGTTCGTCATCAGGCACGACCTGATACTGGTCTCCGACCAGGCGTTTGAGGACCATATCTACGACGGCATCGAGTTCGTGCATCCCGCCACGCTGCCCGGCATGTGGGAGCGCACCCTCACCGTGTGCTCCATCTCCAAGGGCCTGGGCTTCAGCGGCTTCAGGATCGGCTACATCTACGCCAACGACCGCATAATGGACGTGCTCTACGGCGGCGCGGTGAACGTGCTGGGCGCGGCTTCCACCCTGGGCTCCATAGGCGCGGTGGCGGCGGTAAAGGACGAAGAGTACCTTAAGAGCAACTACGTGCGCCTGGAGAGGCGCCGCCGCCTGGCTTACGAGGTGCTGTCCACCATTCCCGGCGTAAAGATGAAGATGAGCGAGAGCGGCATACTTTCCTGGCTGGACATCTCCGCTCTGGGCACCGCCGAGGAAGTGAGCGAGTACATAATGAAGCACGCCAATATAATGGTCAACCAGGGCACTCCCTACGGCGAGCAGGGCGCGGGCCATCTGCGCATAGTGACCGCCTGCTTCGCCAAAGACGAGGACGCCGTCCTGCGCTTTGAGCGCATCAAGGCGGCGCTGACCCGGCTGGCTAAGGAAAAGGGCATAATCGCCTGAAAAAGTGGTCTAACTGCCAAAGGCAGTGCCAATAGACAATCTGAAAGGAGTTTTATCCATGTCCGAGACTAAAAAGGAACGTCTTGAGTTCCGGGGCGGCATGTTCATGTCCCTCATCCCGGTAGCGATCTTCTTCGCTTTCTGTGTGATCCTGTTCGTCGTATTCAAGGCTTTCAACATGGAAGCCCTCGCCGCGGGCGGCTTCGTCGCCCTGCTGATCGGCGGCGCGCTGTGCAAGAGCTACACCAAGTACTGGAACGCGGCCATTTCCGGCATTTCTTCCATTACTTCCGTGTCCGTCATCGTCATCTTCTTCGTGATCGGCATGTTCTCCGCCCTTATTAAGGAGAGCAACCTGTCACAGGGCTTCGTATGGCTGGCGAATTCCATAGGCATGCACGGCGGCTGGTTCACGGCGTTCGTGTTCTTCGCCACCTGCGTGATCTCCACCGCTACCGGTTCTTCCATCGGCACCATGTTCGTGGCGTTCCCGGTGTTCTACAAAGCCGGTCTGTCCCTGGGCGCGGGCCCCGCGCTGCTGGCGGGCGCCATCGTGTCCGGCGCCATTTTCGGCGACAACCTGGCTCCCATCTCCGATACCACCATCGCTTCCTCTTCCACCCAGCAGTTTAACGACGGCCGTCCCGCGGACGTGGGCGGCGTGGTGCGTTCCCGCCTGCGCTACAGCGCCGTAGCCGGCATCATCAGCCTGATACTGTTCGGCATATTCGGCGGCATAGGCGGCACCATGGCGGACGCCGAAACGTTTGCCGAAGCCCAGAGCAAAGCCAACACCCTGTTCATGCTAATCCCCGTCGTGATCATGCTGTTCGTGGCCACCAAGACCCGCAACATCTTCCTGGGAATCTTCGTAGGCCTGGTTACCGGTATAATCACCGGCCTGGCCCTGGGCCTGTTCCCCTTCTCCAGGATCTTCGCCAATGACCCCGCCAACAACGCGGCCGTGGGCTTCCTGGTGGAAGGCGTAGCCAACATGCTGGGCACCGTGGGCCTGGTCATCGCCGTATTCGGCATCATGGGCGTGCTGACCGAGGCCGGCATGCTGGACTACCTGGTTGAGAAGATACTGGGCAGCAAGATGGCCCAGACCGCCAAGGGCGCCGAAATGGCCAGCCTGATCGGTATCTCCGCCACCACCTTCATCTTCGGCGGCGTGACCTCCGCGTCCATCCTCACCTTCGGTCCCGTGCTCAACAAGATCGGCCACGCGAAGCAGCTGCATCCCTACCGCAGGGCCAACCTGCTGGACGGCATCGCCAACTCCCTGCCCGCCATCATCCCCTTCATGAGCGTGTTCGTATTCATCGGCGCGGCTCTGTCCGGGCTGTCTCCCGTATCCGTGGCGCTGGGCACCTTCTACGGCGTTGCGCTGTTCGTGGTGTTCCTGGTAGCCATCATCACCGGCTGGGGCCGCAGGTACGAGGGCAAGAACGGCGAAGAGCTGAAGGAAGAACCCAAAGAAGAATAAACGGTTTATCACGTAATATATCTATGCCGCGCCGCCGCCCGAAACGGCGGCGCGTATCGTAAGGGCCACGCGGCGAAAGGAGGGGCTTATGGGCGAAACGCTGGTGCTGTCCGAAAAAGAAAAGGCTGTACTGTATTCCTACCGTGACACGCTCGAAGGCCTGGCGGAATACCTGGGCAGCGGCTATGAGATAGTGCTGCACAACCTGGAAAGCTACGAGCATTCCGTTATCAGGATAATAAACGGATTCCACACCGGCAGGACGGAGGGGGCGCCCATCACCGACCTGGCGCTCGCCATGCTCAGTGAGCTCAAACAGCAGCCGGGCACGCCCCACGCCATAGTGTACTTTACCCAGAACCGCAGGGGCGAACCCCTGAAAAGCACCACCATCCCCATACTGGGGGACAGCCAGCGCATCATAGGCCTCATCTGTATCAACTTCTACATGAACACGCCCCTGAGCGAGCTTATAAGCGCCATGCGCCCGCAGGAATTCGCGAACCCGGCTTCACTGAGAAGCGAGAGCTTTGCCGAGAGCGCTGAGGAGATGCTTGCCCTGACGCTCAACGAAGTGATCCCGGAAGTGAAGGGCGACGCCGCGCTGCCCCGCTCCCTGCACAACAAGGAGATAGTGCGCAGGCTCTGGGAAAGGGGCGTGTTCGATATAAAGGGCAGCGTGGAGACGGTAGCCGAAGCGCTTAAGCTCAGCCCCAACACCGTGTACCTGCATCTGCGCAACCTGCACGGGTCCAACCGCGCGTAAACGGCCGTCAGGCATAAAAAACCATCCGCCTGGATAAGGGGCGGATGGTTTTTTGTATGGGGGATCATTCTCCCAGCTTGGCCTTAACGGCGGCGATCTCCTCTTCGCTCACGCCTATGGCGAGCAGGTATTCCTGAGCTTCCGCTGCCAGGTCGGCGCCAGTGATGCTGTCGATCCCGAAGGCAGCGGCCAGGCTCTTCTGGATGTTGGCGCGGGCGATGGCGTCGTACTGTTCGGTGCCCGCCTCCACGCCGTAATAGTTGTAGAAGGTGACCATGTAGTCTGCGGTAATTTCATCGGCGGAGGCGCCCATCAGGCACTCCAGCACAGCGCTCACAAAGCCTGCCCTGTCCTTGCCTTCGTTGCAGTGCACCAGGAAGGGCGCATCGTTCTGGGCGATAAAGCGCACGCCGTCGGCGAGGCCCGCCTTAAAGTCGTCGGCGGAGAAGTCCACGCCCAGGTTAAGGGCTATGATGCTCTGGGCGGCGTAATAGCTTTCCTCAAACCCTTCGTATCCGCGCATCACTTCGTCGTTGTCGGCCAGGTTGATAAAGGTCTTTATACCCGCTTCCTTCGCGGCGGCGTCCGCCTGCGTGTTGCGGTTGATCTCGGGATTGACGGGGGAGGAGGAGCGGTAGAGCTTGTTTTCGCCCATGCCCGTGGTGGTTACAGCGCGGAAGTTGGAGTACTCGGCGTCGGTGAGCTGGGGATAGTCCTCGCGGTTTTCGCTCCTGACCAGCTGGTTCATCACCCAGGTGTCATAGTAGGCGCCGGGCTCCTTCATTTCGACAGTGACGGCGACGGGGGTCTCCACGCCCTCGTTGTAGTGCCACACGTAGCCGGGGTCAGCCTCGGTCTTCTCCTTGGTGGCTACGCCGGAATAGGTGGCGAAGTCGCCCATATTGATGGCGATGAGCACATAATCCTCTCCGGTCTCGGGCTTGATGACCACCCTCAGTATCATGCTGCCCTGCTCGACGTCGGAAAAGTTAGTACAGACGGGCATGTCGAAGGCCTGGCCGTTAACGCTCACGGTGACCACGTCGCCGTAGGCGAAGCCCCGGGCGAGCAATTCGGTGCCGCTGACGGACAGGACCATGTTGCCGTATTTCTGGATCTCGGTCACGGTGACGGGCGCTTCCTCGGCCAGTACGGGCACGATGCCCAGGCACAGGCACAGCGCCAGCGCGAGCGCCATAAAACGGGAAAACTGTTTCATGAAAATGTCCTCCTTACGCTTGCTGCGGCCAAAGCCGTACACGAAGATTATAGTTTGGGGCCCCGGGCTTGTAAAGCGGTTCCGTAAAGTTTAATATAGGACAAAATGTTGCGGAAATATTACGAAATATTTCAAAAGCCCTTGATTTTTCCCGCGGCGTGTGGTACCATTTAAACGTGAAGCTATAAACAGCGGAGGCATTCCATGGAAAACAATAAAGACAATGCAAAAGATCCGCGCCGGGTCATAGCCCGGGTGGAAGCGAAAAGGCAGAGCAAGGCGAAGCAGGAAGCCAAAAAGCGCAAGCAGCTCATGATGATAGGCGCCGGCGCGCTGGTGCTCGTGATCGCCGTGATAATCCTTATAATCGCGCTTTCTTCCGGCGGAAGCAAAACGCCCGATACCACTGACCAGAATCCCCCCGTTGTCGATACGGTCACCGACACGCCGACCCAGCCCGCGGTAGAGAGCGATCCCACTCCCGAACCCACGGCGGTGCCCGACGCGCAGCCTGAGGTGTACCTGCCCATAGTGACCAAGGGTCCCACCGCGGGCAAGCGCATAGCCATAACCATACAGGCGGCGAACGACCCCAACACGCTCAACGAGATCATGACCATAGCGGAGACTTCCAAGGCTTCCCTGACCATTTTCGTTACGGGCAAGGTGGCGGTGGAGAAGGACGATATGCGCGTGGCGCTGCGCCGGGCGAATGACCTGAACTACGAGCTCGAGAACTTCACCTACGACAATTACAAGCTGTTCTCCCTGTCCGATGAGGACCTGGCGTTCCAGATCTACCAGACCCAGAAGGCCGTGAACCTGGCGCTGGGCGTGGATTACAACATGCACTTCTTAAGGATCTATGAAGGCCTGGCCCAGAACGACCTGCGCACCCACCAGTACCTGGTGCAGCTGGGGAACTACAAGGGCATAGCCTCCTACACCGTGGACGGCAGCGAAAAGGCGCAGACCGTGAAGAAGCTGGAAAGCGGCATAAAGAGCGGCTACATCTACGCGTTCAACTGCAACGCGGACAGCGTGGCAAAACTGAAGGAATTCATACCCTGGGCGGTAAGCAAGGGATACGAGCTGCTCACGCTCAACGACCTGCTGGGCTACGAAAAGAACGAAGTGGCCGCCCTGGAAGGCGACGCCATGGACGCCCTGATCCCCGAGCCGCTGCCCTTCGTGTACCAGAACTACGTGCTGCTGGGCGGCAAGGAGCGCTCCCAGGGTTACCCGGTGCAGCTGCTGCAGAAGAGGCTGATCGAGCTGGGCTATCTGTCCAAGGACTCTAAGGTGGACGGCGATTACGGCCCGAACACCAAGCTGGCTGTGCAGCTGTTCCAGCAGCAGATGGGGCTTACCACCGACGGTTACGCGGGCGTGGAGACCCAGAAACTGCTGTTCTCGGAAAACGCGGAGACCAACCGCGGCACCCGGGTAGCCGGTCAGAACTGATAAAAAGCAATATAATAACGGCGCGGCCATAAAAGCCGCGCCGTTTTCGTATCGTCAGATCTCTTTCCTGAGCCACGCTTCCACTATCGCCCGGTCGCCTTCCGCCATGAACGGGTGCTGGCTTTCCGGCGCTACGGTCAGGGCGGCGCCGTGCCGGGCGGCGAAGGCGCGCACGGAGGCTTCCGGCTGCAGCTCGTCTTTTCCCGCGTACAGTATGCCGGTGGGGAAGGGCCACTCGTACTCAGTATGTTCGAGGATGTACTTGTAATAGTCCCAGCTCAGGGTGTCGAGGGGCGTTTCTATCCGCTTTTTTGCTTTGAGCATTTCGGGGGTGACGCCCGCCCAAAGCATCATGTGCTCCACCAGCCACTTCATGTCCACTATAGGGGACTGGAACAGGCATTTTTCAAGTTTTCGGGAGGGATAGGCGTTCAGAGAGAAGTACGCCCCCAGGCTGCACGCGAACAGTGCCACGTGCCTCCAGTTCCCGAACGCATGGTCCGCTATGATATCAAGGTCCCTTACACCGGTCCACACGTCGCATCTGTCGCTCTGCCCGCTGCGCTCCCCGTGCTCCGGCAGGTCGAAGGAGAGCGTCTGCCAGCCCTTTTCCCCGGCTATTGCGGCGAAAGGCTCGGCGTGCTCCTTTCTGCTCATTTTGCCGTGCACGTGTATGAACACCCTGTCTGACGGCGCGCCCCAGAGTACGGCGGGGATGCCGGAGACCGTGAATGTGTTTTTAAGCATCATCAGTGCGTCCTTTCTTCCGACGACACTTCGTACACCGTGTATTCGTGGGAAAACTCGTAGCCCAGCTTTTGGGCCATATGCACGGAGGTCAGGTTCTGGGCGTCCCAGCTGGGGTACAGCCCTTCCTGAAGGCAGCCCAGTATCAGCGCGGCGCACACCGCGGTGGCAAGCCCTTTGCCCCGCTCTTCCGGCACGGTATCGACCTCTATCTCTATGCCTTCTCTGTAGCGGGTGTAGGAGGACGCGCCGGAAACTATCTTTCCGCCTTTCAGTATCACCATGCCCCGGCCCAGCTCCAGATACCTTTGTTTGTTTCCGAAGCAGGACACGAAGTCGTAAGTGACGGGGTCCTGCAGGCACAGGTCGTATATCCCGGCGTCTATTCTCCTGAGCTCATAGCCTTCCGGCACCGCCGCCAGCTTTTTAAGCTTTGCCTTATCGAACACGGTATCCTTTTTTATGGCGTAGCGGGTCACTTTTTTCGCGTCAGGCCAGGCCTCCTCGATAAGCCTCGCCCAGGCGTCGTTTTGGGGCGTGAGTATGGCAAAGCCCTCGGGCCTGTATCCGGCCAGCTCCCTGTCCGGTTCCCCGGCGAAAAAACCGAAGCAGCCAACGAAGGCGAGGGCGGACCCGGGATGTTCCGTATCGGTAACGAATATGCGGCCCATCACCTGTTGCAGGCAGGAGGTGATAAGCGTTTCCTCCCAGCCGTCAAACAGGCGCGCGGCTTTTGAAGTGTCGTTCAGTTCGCAGATCATATCTAAAATCTCTTTTATCCCGGCCTGTCAGCCGCGGTCCTGCCCGCCCGAAACGAAAAGATACGCCGGCGCGTGGCCGAAAAACACGCGTTTGGGGCTATGGGAGATAAGGCGCTCCCAGTCGAGGGAGAGGGGAGAGCCCTCGCCGTACGCTGTGATGTACCCGCGGGGTTCAAGGTCTCCCACGAAGCAGTCGCCGTCGTCCAGCACAAGGGATACGCTGTCGGGGCTGTGGCTGGGAGTGTGTATTATCTCGCCTGAAATGCCTATGCGGGACAGAAAAGCCCGGCTTTCGCCGCAGGAAACGACTGCTGCCGCGTTTTCGTCCACCGGGACGAACGGCAGATGGTCCCTTTCGAATATGCGGTCCGAAAAATGGACAGACCCCGCCTGCACGTCCATAAGCAGCAGTTTTGCGCCCTGCCCGGCCAACTCGCCCGTCAGCCCCATGTGGTCCGGATGCCAGTGGGTAGCCATCACGTATCGGATATCCGGCACTTTTATCCCGTTTTGCTTTATTTCCCTGTAAAAGGCGCCCAGGGAACCGGCATAACCGGTATCCACAAGCAGCCCGCCTGAGCGGGCGGGGATAAAAAACGTGTTCGTGTTTGAGTATCTGAGTATTGTCATTTCTGTGATCCGGCAGTCTTTGTGCAGACCGCAGTTACGGCGCGCCGAAAGCCTGTACGGATATCAGGCTATTTATCGCCCGTTTTCGTCACGTTTGAGCCGACCAGCAGCCCCAGCGCCATGCCTACGATCATTCCCATGCCGATATCAAAATGCAGCGCCGAAGCCAGGGCCACGCCCAGGCACATGCCCAGCGCCATGCCCTCGGAACCGTGATCCTCGGTTTTTTTGTTTCCCTTTTTCCGTATCGCCGCTTTCGCGCACAGTACCGCCAGCAGCAGCCCCAGCGCGATCCAGGGCAGCGCCGCGCCCATGAACTCAGAAACGCTTTCCATATAAGTCATTCTCCTTTTTGCCTGAGCACGCGCATGAGCGGCACCCAGCCTATGTACCCGGGGCGGCCGCCCGAGGGCGCCGTCAGGTCTTCTGTTTCAAGGTATCCGTCGGTCCTTACCCTGTCCCACGCGTGTATGACCCGCCCGCCGCCCAGGCTTATGCCGCAGTGCCCCCAGCCGACCGGACCGTGTTCGCTCAGGCACATGCAGTCGTAGAACACAAATGCGCCTCTTTCCGGCTGACCGCCCTGCAGGGCGTCCTTATACATTTCGCAGGACTCCTTCGCCGAGCTGCCGCCGAAGACCTCTATGCCGTTGCTTTTTTCCAGCGCGTCCTCGATGAAAGACAGGCACCAGCCTGCGTAATCCGTGTTTCCCAGCCTGCTCTCCGCCCACGCGATCATGTTGTCCGTGAGCTCATCAAGCCATTGCTCCCGGCTTATCGCCGACACGTGGGTGATGCCGTTGTCTTTGTCCGGGTATTCCCGGTCAAAGCGCATCCCGATCGCTTCCGCGGTGCGGATAGAGGCTTCGTTGGTGTACTTGCAGTATGAGTACAGCGCGGGATACTCCGTGTGCCTGAACGCCCAGTCGCGGGCGGCTTTCGCGGCCTCTTTGGCGTAGCCCCTGCGCTGGCAGTCGCGGCGGATGTGGTAGCCTATCTCGGGCAGCGTCTGCCCGTTTATGGGCTGCAGGGTGAGCCCGCAGTCGCCTATCATTTCGCCGGACGCTTTAAGGCACACCGCCCACAGCCCGAAACCGTGCTGCCGGTAACGGTCCATGTTGCGGCTTATCCAGCCCTTCACTCGCGCTTCGTCGAAAGTGTAGGGGTAGTGCCGCGTGTTTTCGGCGTCCCCCAGCACCCTGTACAGCGCGTCAAAGTCGTCCGCGGTCATTTCCCTCAGGAACAACCGCGGCGTTTCGATGGTAAATGCGCTCATTTTACGTTCTGCGCTTCCTCACGCCCTGACAGTTTCCAGGCGACAAGCCCGGTAACCGCCTGGAGCAGGCCGAACACGAAGTAGGCTGTGGACATAAAGTTGAGAGGGAACATATAAAACTGTATGCAGATCCACAGCATCAGCGTGACGCCGAATATGCCGCCCAGTATTACGCCGAGCCTGCGTTTTTTAAGCAGCAAAACTGCCGCGCTTAAGTTGGTTATTCCGTTTACTATGAGCAGGGCGAAGCCCGAAAACAGAAAGTCCCTGAACAGCGTGTCCGCGAAGGGCAGTTTCTGAAAGTACGGCAGCATGCCGTCCATGTGCAGCGCTTTCCCGCTGGGGTCGATTATCATGGAAAGCCCGCCCGCCACCGCGCCTATGCCTATGAACAGCGTCCAGAAGAGCAGCCATCTGCGGGCCGTTTCGTACCGAATATTTATATGTTTCATAATTGTCTGTACTCAGCCTTTCAGGTTTTTGAGGGCGGCGGGATTGTTCCCGGTAATGGGGGAGAGCTTACCGCAGCCGTCCATATCGGGGCAGTCCCCGCAGGTGCCAAACTGCCTGCCCAGGGCGCACTGGCGTATGGGGCAGAGGGAGGCGCAGTAGGGGGTCTTTACGCCGTCGGCCCGGCAGCCCAGGCAGTTTATCATCCCGGGAGTGATATCGGCTTTGTTCCACTCGGACCATTTCGCCGCGACTTCCCTGCGCAGCGCGTCGTCGTTGTTGACCGTAGCTATGTAGGCCTGGCATTTTTCACAGTCCAGGCCGCAGTACGCTATAAGCTGTTTCATATATGCCTCCTCAGAGCGTTTATTTCTTCTTGCAGGTTTTCCAGGAATCTTCCCGCGTGGGCGCCGTCCATCTGCGTGTGGTGGAACTGGAAGGATACGGGCAGCAGGTATTTGAACAGCTTTTTCCTGTACCTGCCCCAGATGATGAAGGGATTGTTGAATATGCCGCTGTTCATGCCCACCGCGCCGTCAAGCTCCGTGTCGGTTATCGCGGAGGTGCCGATGACCATGTATTCTTTTGACAGGTCCGCGTCCCTGCAGCTTTGGGCGGCCTCGGCTGTATATTTAAGGTAATCCCGGTTGAAAGAATCCAGGTCGTACGTGAACGGTATGTCGCAGGAGCTTACCTCGCCGGAGACGTTTTTAACGATGGTGTTTACCGCCAGAGCGTCGTACTTCATAAGCCTGCCGCCCACCGGGAGCATGTAGAACTCTTTGATGGGAGAGGCGGCTTTCCCCACGCAGAAGTCCATAAGCATATTGAACTTAAGGCCGCGCTTTTTGCCCGTCCTGACCAGGGCGGTCACGTCCAGGGTCTTGAAAAACGTCACCATGGGGTTGGGCGCCTGCATCCACAGTTCCCACGCCGCGGCCCTTGCCGTGAGCTTCGGATCGATCTCGGCCGGCATACGTCACCTCCCTAAGACAGCGAACTTGCGTCCGCATATTATAGCGAACAGGCTTTTTCGTGTCAAGCGCTTTAAGGTGACGGGCCATAAGCAGACACAAAAACAGCAGCGGAATAACCGCTGCTGTTCGTTTGGGTTTTGATTAGTCGCCCAGGATCTTGGTAACAACGCCGCTCCCTACGGTCCTGCCGCCTTCACGGATAGCGAAGCGGAGGCCTTCCTCGCAGGCGATGGGGGTGATCAGGGTGATCTCCATGTCGATGTTGTCGCCGGGCATGACCATCTCAACGCCGTCGGGCAGCTTGATGTTGCCGGTAACGTCGGTGGTCCTGAAGTAGAACTGGGGACGGTAGCCGTTGAAGAACGGGGTATGACGGCCGCCCTCTTCCTTGGTCAGTACGTATACCTGACCCATGAAGTGGGTGTGGGGATGGATGGAGCCGGGCTTCGCCAGCACCTGGCCGCGCTCGATCTCGTTCCTCTGCACGCCGCGCAGCAGCAGGCCGATGTTGTCGCCCGCCTCAGCGAAGTCAAGCAGCTTGCGGAACATCTCGACGCCGGTAACGACCGTGGTGCGCTTCTCGTCGGAAAGTCCTACGATCTCCACCTGGTCGCCCATCTTTACCATGCCGCGCTCAACTCTGCCGGTGGCGACGGTGCCGCGCCCGGTGATGGAGAACACGTCTTCAACAGGCATAAGGAAGGGCTTGTCCGTGTCGCGCTCGGGATCCGGAATGTAGGAGTCCACGGCGTCCATCAGCTCGAAGATGCACTTGCACTCGGGGGTCTCGGTGGCCACGGCGCCGGCGGTCAGCTTTTCGAGCGCGAGCAGGGCGGAACCCTTCACGATCGGGATCTCGTCGCCCGGGAAGTCGTACTCGCTCAGCAGCTCGCGGATCTCCATCTCGACGAGCT
>JAEEGL012365472.1_pt1 | contig 15420 bp, 11 predicted proteins | sample 9134231 | NCBI WGS metagenome assembly JAEEGL01 (sample SAMN16246548, study PRJNA631951) | gut metagenome | biome: gut microbiome; feature: rumen; material: fiber-attached | host: Bos | place: Iran: Karaj | collected 2018-10 | reverse complement strand
GCCAGGCACGGAAAACATGGGTCTATATAGAATAATAAATAACCAAGAACGTAATAACCAAGAAAAGAATAATAAAGCACACAGCCACCAAGAACGCGCGGGCGCGGGCGGTGTGTCTTTTTCTGAAAATGATGTTGACGGGGAGAACGAAACGAAGGACGCTGACGCTAAAGGAAATGACCTTCGACCAACGACCGCCTCCGTCTCCTACGCCCTCAGGCAGGGGATCGAACTCAGCGAAAACAACCTGAAGGAGCTGGAGGTCTTCGCCGATAAACTCGGGGACGAAGCCGTGGTCTGGGCGGTGGACGAGGCGCTCGCCTCGGGCAAAAAGTTCTACGCCTACGTGCGGGGCATACTGAACAAACGCATCGCCCTGGGCGCGAAGAACATGACCGACATCCGCTCGATGGAAGAAAGGAGACACGCCGGAAGCGATAAATATCTCGGCCGCGAAAGGCCCGGAAATGCTTCGAGCCGCTTTGACTGCGACATCACGGTGTGAGGGGGGACGAAGCTTTTAGCTTTTAGCTGTTAGCTGCGAGCTGTGAGAGGCTTACGCGAATGGGCAGTCTGACACGTTTTGCGCGGCAGAATGCCGCGTCATTGCGAACGAGCGAAGCGAGTGTGGCAATCCGCTCTTTACTGATGGGGGTACGGATTGCCACGGCTACGGAACGCTCGCTGCTCTGGAAGTCCACTGGACTTCCATTCACTACTGCTCGCGCACAATGACGCAAGGAGAAGGACAGGCGTGCCAACGGGAAACTTTGTTTGGCGTCAGCCAAACGACCAATGACCAACGACCAACGACGCGGCGCTTGCGCCGCTCTAAAAGCTAAAAGCTAATGGCTGACAGCTGACACATCACCGACATCCGCTCGATGGAAGAAAGGAGACACGATGGAATCGATAAACATTACTGCCGCGAAAGGGCTGGAAATGCTCCGGGCCGCTTTGACTGCGACATCACCGTCTGACCCCGCTTTAGCCGAAAGGAAGAAGGCGGAGATGATCAACTCCACCCCCGGCCGCCTGAACGAGCAGGACGGCTACGACTGCCCCCTGTGCATGAACCGGGGGTATTTTCAGGAGGTGGACGACTCCACCGGCAACCTCTACACCCCCCGTGCGCCCCTCCAAGTGCATGAAAGTGCGGGAGATCCTGGCGCGCATCAAGCAAAGCGGCCACGTGCACGCGCTCAAGACGCGCACCTTCGAAAGCTTCGACGCCAAGGAGGACTGGCAGAAGCAGATGCTCGCCACCGCGAAGGGCTACGCCGAGGGCTGGAACGGGAAAAACTGGCTGCTGCTGTGCGGACAGCCCGGCTGCGGCAAGACCCACCTGTGCACGGCGGTGTGCGGCGAGCTGCTCAAAAGGGGCGTGGCGGTGGAGTTCGCCCTGTGGCGGGACGAGATGACGCGCTTAAAACGCGCCATGACCGAGGAGGGCGACGCCTTCGAAAGGCAGCTGAAGCGCCTGAGGGAGTGCGAAGCGCTGTATCTGGACGACCTGTTCAAGCCCGTCAAGGGCACCGAGCCCTCCCCCGCGGACGTCAAGCTCACCTTCGACATCATAAACCACAGGTACGAAAACGAGCTCCCCACGATATTAAGCGGGGAGCTTTCGCTGAACCAAATGCTGGAGCTGGACGAAGCCGCCTCCTCCCGCATAGCGGAAATGGCGCGGGCGCACAGGCTGTATATCGGCAGCGCCCCGGGGAGGAACAAGAGGCTGGAGTGAGGGGCGGAGGGAGCGAGCTTTTAGCTTTTAGCTGTTAGCTGCGAGAATGCGCTGCGGCGCAGGAAACGACGGACGCAGAGAGAGACACATCGCACGCACAACAAAAGCGGCGCTTGCGCCGCTTCTAAAAGCTAAAAGCTAAAAGCTGACAGCTACAGCAGCATCGACATGACGGCGAAGAAGGCGATCAGCAGCAAAAGCAGCGCGGCTTCCTCCTTCCAGTGCTTCTTCATCAGCCCCGCGACCTCGCGCATGAAGGCGTTGGGCCAGTACCACCAGGCGGTTTTGCCGCCCGTGCCCTCCGCCTCCAGCCCCGCCGCCAGGGCGCAGATGCCGCTGCGGAACACGTGGTAGCTGGTGGTCACGAACAGCACCCTGCCGCCCGGGGCGACCCTGTCCGCGATCTTTTTGGAGAACAGCATGTTCTCTTCGGTGTTCTTTGAGGCGGTCTCCGGGAAGATGGACGCGTCCGGCACGCCGTTTTGGGTCAGATACCTGCGCATGGCTTCCGCCTCCGGCATGGGTTCGTCTCTGCCCTGCCCGCCGGACGGGATGAACACCGCGCTTTTGCCGCTTTGCTCCTTCTGCTGCCGGAAAAACTCCAGCGCCCGGTCCACCCGGCCCTTGAGCAGGGGCGGCAGCGTGCCGTCGGGCCTGAAAAAGCAGCCCAGTATGATTATGGCGTCCTTGCCGAACGCGGGACGGCGCCTTGCCGCGGTGACCGCGCAGATGACGGAGCCCGCCAGCATGCACTCGAAGTAAACGAACACGGTGGCGTAACTGTTCTCGAGGGTGCCGCGCACGCGCCCCTCCCACTCCGAGCCCATGAAGTCGCGGGTGATCAGGAACAGCCACACCGCCTCCCCCGCGATCAGAACGAAGCTCACCGCGAGGCCCAGCGCGTTCTGGGGCGAGGGGCGCTCGTGCTTAAGCAGCACCAGGTTGCTGACCGCGAGCGCGAGGGCGAAAACGAGGATCACGGGTATGGTCACGGTCATAAAGCCGGCGCTCGCGCGGGTTATGGCGTCCAGCGCGGCGTACATGTTGAAGTTCAGGGGATCCGCCAGGTGCCTTGCCGTCACCATCAGCAGCATCCCGCCCGTGACCAGGGAGAATATCGAGAAGCCGGAAAAATACACCGAGGCCTGGGAATAGTACCCGGGGCCCTTCGCCCGGGAATAGTGCCACAGCATTATGGCGCTTATCAGGAACCAGAACAGCGCGGAGGAGACCAGCATCACCGTGTCGCCGGTAAAGCCCCGGGTCTGCCAGTCGTACACCGTGCCCAGCCGGTCCACCGAGTACATGCGGTAGGCGCGCGTCTGCCCGTCCGCCCCCACCACGCGCACCGCCGTTTCGCCCCTGCCCGCGGGACGCACGGTGAAAGTGACGCTACCGTCCTGGGTATGGACGTCGGAGACGGAGATTATGCCCGGGTCCTCCGCCTCGAGGCGCAGGCCCTCCTTCGCGGCGCCGAACAGCTCCACCCGCGCGGTGTAGGAGCGGCTGAAGGTCAGGCGGCACAGGGCGAACAGCGCAAGCAGCGCCGCCGCCAGGGCGAGTATCTGTCTTGCTGCCTGCTTCATGGCGCGCCTCCTTCGTAAAGCCGTTTTGTGTATTATACATCAGCCCGCCCCCGCTTTCAATACCGCCCGCCGCCCCGTTGCCGCCGCCTTTTTGGGCGCGTCTATTGTAATTTGCGCTAAAATAATGTAAAATACGGGTACAGGACATGACACACCCGCGGCAAAAACCGCTCTTACAGCTAAACGAGGAGGAAGAGACCGTGAAAAAACTGCTTTTGACCGTGCTGGCGCTGCTTATCGCCCTCACCGTGCTGGCGGAAGGCGACATCGTGCCCGAAGGCGCGGAAAAGTTCATCGGCGACTGGCAGGACGGCGAGACGTTCATACTGATGGACTGGGACGACGAGTGCTTCCGCGTGCTGATAATCCAGGGACGCGACGACGGCCAGACGGAGTGGGAATACAGCTGCCTGTACGACAGCGAGACCGGCGCGCTGGCATCCCTGCCCTACGGCGTAAGGCGGGAGGTCGTGTTCGACGACAACGGCGAATTCGTGTCTTCCGACGAAGTGTACGGGGACGGCGAGGCCGCGTTTGCTATCGACGAAAACGACCGCCTGACCTGGCAGGACGAAAAGGACGGCGCGGGCGACGGCCTGGTGTTCGAAAGGCTGCCCGGCTTCGAGCCCCTGTTCTCCGACATGCGCGAGGCGCTGGCGGACGAGGGCTATACGGGCTTTGAAGGCACCTCCTGCGGCTACTACGTGGCGGTGGTGGAGGTTGACGGCGCCCTGAACCGCGTGGCGGCGGAGCTGGACGAGACCGCGCTCAAGCTGGAAGATGCGATATACGAAAGCGACGACCTGTCCGCGGCGGTCGAGGCGTACGAGGATTACGTAAGGACGCTGCCCGTCAGCTACCTTGAGGAGATCGTGCAGCAGCCGATGACCGAAGAGGAGACGGCTCAGATAATAGGCAAAACGATAGGCGAACTCGAGGAGCAGGGCTTCGAGGCGCTCTCCTTCGACGACGGAAGCGAGGCGTTCGTGGTCACGATGGCGTTCGGCATGTACGACTACGACCTCACTGTCAACGAAAGCGTGGACATACAGGCGCTGTGGGACGGCAAGGCGGACTACGAGACGCTCACGGTGAAGAGCGCGGTGTACGCGGGGCTCTCCCCCAACGTGACGGACTTAAACTACCTGCCCGACGGCACCTGGTACGACACCGAGTTCGGCTTTGAGGGCGAGGACGACGGCTTCGACCTGATGGAGGCGCTGTTCGAGGCGGTGCAAAGCGGCGAGCTCGACCTTGAGACGCTGGAAAGCACGCTAAGGGAAGCGGTGCCCGACCAGGCGGACGAGATAATGGGCTACCTGAAAAGCATGATCGAGACCTTCGGCGCTTCCGAAGACGAGGACGCCGGGGACTGATTCCCCTTTACGACTGACTTTTCCCGCCGGCGGCGGGCGCGGACGCGAAAACAGGCGCGGTCCGGCCTTCCGCCGGTTTTTGTTATGTTTGCATTAATCGCAGAAAAGGCAGTTGACGGCTGTCACCTCCGGTGTTATAGTATACACAGATGACACGCGTCACCTATAGGAGGTACCCCATGAAGAATCTTGCCGAGAAGATCTCAGCATCGGAACTCGAGGTCATGCAGGTGCTGTGGGAGGCGGGGGACGCCCTGCCGCTCACGGACATACGCAGAACTCTGCAGTCGCGCTTCGACTGGAGCGATCCCACCGTAAAGACGCTGGTAAGGCGCCTGTGCGAGAAGGGCGCGGTAAAGCAGGAGAAGCGGGAAGTGTTTTATTATCTGCCCTGTTTGAGCCGTGACGAATACAACGCCTGGGCGGCGGGAGACATGGTCAACCGCCTGTTCAAAGGAAACGCCCAGGAACTGGTGGCGGCGCTGGTGAAGGGCAACGGCTTAAGCAGCTCCGACATAGACGAATTAAGGGCGATGTTCAAGGTGGAGGGCGACTGATATGGCGGAATTTCTGTATACCGTGCTGTCGCTCACCCTGGCGGGCAGCGCGCTGGGACTGATAGTGCTGCTGGTGTCGAAGACGGCGGGCAAAAAGCTGTCCAGCCGCTTCGTGTACCTGTGCTGGGCGCTGGTGATACTGCGCTTTGCGCTGCCGCTGAACGGCGTGATAGGCGTGTCCTTCATTAAGGAAGCCGCCCCCGAACCGGTCCGCAGTGTGAGCACCGACGGCAGGGCGGGGCTGTACGTCTCCCCCTTAAGCCGCACCGAGGGCACGCTCACCTGGGAAAGCGCGATAGAGAACGTGCGCAAGCAGGCGGAACAGCCCGCGCAGACGTCTTCCAAGGGCGCCGTGGTCGCGGTATCGGCGAATAACGGCAATATAACCGGCTCCGCCGCCCCCGCCCCCCGCATTCCCTTTTACAAAGACCCGGACTTCTGGTTTTACCTGTGGCTGAGCGGCGCGCTTTTAAGCTTCCTGGGCACAGTGATAAGCTTCGGGCGCTTCCGCCGCCTGCTGTACAGGACATTAAAGCCCGCCCGGCCCCTTGACAGCTCCGTATTAAACGCGCTTAACGCCTCCCCCTTCCCCGCGCTGTACCGCTCCGACAAGGTGAGCACCACGGTGCTGCTAGGGCTGGTGAGGCCCGTGATAGTGCTGCCCGACCGGGAATACTCTTCCGACGACCTCGACCGCATATTAAGGCACGAACTCACCCACTACCGCCGGGGCGACCTCGCCCTCAAATGGCTGCAGACCGTGGTGTACGCCGTGCACTGGTTCAATCCCCTGGTATACCTGTTCCGCTCCCAGACCACGCTGTACTGCGAACTGAGCTGCGACCAGAAGCTGCTCAAACGCATGGGCCGGAACGACAAACAGTCCTACGGCGAACTTCTCCTAAACCTCGCCGCGGACAGGGCGCTTCCCCGGCGGGTGATAGCCGTGAGCTTCACCACCCAGAAGCGCGATCTGAAAGAAAGGCTGGTACAGATAATGACTTTTAAGAAACTCGGAAAACAGGCGCTGGCGCTGAGCCTCGCCGTTGTGATGGCCATATTCGGCTGCGCGTTCGTGCTGGGCCCCGCGAAGGCTTCCTCCGCCGACAGCGCGAAAAACGAGGCCGAGACCCCGTTTGAGACCATAAACGTGTCCACCGTGGACGAATTCATCGAAGCCTTGGGCAGCAACCGCAAAATAGTGCTCGCCCCCGGCACCTACGACCTGAGCCTGGCCTCCGGCTACGGCAGGGACCAGGGCGACAGCTACTACTGGGAAAACACCTGGGGCGACGGCTGGTCCCTGGTGCTGAACGAGGTCAATAACCTGACCATAGAGGGCGAAGGCGGCGCGGAAAGCGTCAGCATCGTCACCCGTCCCCGCGACGCCGCGGTATTGCGCCTGCTGGGTACCAACAACCTCACCATACAGGGCATCACCGCCGGCCACACCATCCTGCCCGACGCCTGCCAGGGCGCGGTCATCGAAATGTACGGCTGCCGCAGCGTCGCGATCAACGACAGCGTGCTCTTCGGCTGCGGCACCATAGGCATACAGGCCAACGAGTGCTGGAAGATCCGCTGCGAGAACACCGTGATCAAGGAATGCACTACCGCCGCGCTCGAAGTCGCCAACAGCTCCGATATCACCTTCTACGGCTGCGAGTTCCGCAATATCAAGGCCCACGACGGCTATCCCGGATCGTACGTGATCACCGCCTACAACACCACTTACCTGGGCGTGTACAACACCGCCATCCACGACAACTATGTGGGCGCGCTGGTGGACTGCTCCAACTCCAACCGCGTGGAGATCGCCGGCTGCCGCGTGTACGGCAACAAGGTGTCCACCGGCTTCAGGCTCTACGGCAACAGCATCGCGGTGGACGGCTGCGAATTCAAGGACAACAACCTTAGTGAGTTCAACTGGTTCGGTCCCGACATCAATTACGTGTTCGACCTGGAAGACAACGCGCTGGACGCCGAGACGCTTGAGAACATGCAGTACAAGGAGTTCACCTCTTCCGGCGAAAAAGCGCCTTCCGCCGACAAGCCCGAGGGCAAAAAGCTGGACGACGGCACCACCGAGTACCACGTCTCCACGGTGGACGAGCTGCTCGCCTGCCTGGGCAGCGACACGGTGATCTACCTTGAGGGCGATTCCTTCGAGCTCTCCTCCGCCTCCGCCTACGGCAGCGGACTTGCCTCCAACTACTACTGGACGCAGTGCTACGACGGCTACGGGCTGGTGCTGATAGGCGTAAACAACCTTAAGCTGATCGGCGCGCCCGGCAAGGTGAACGTGGAGCTCATGCCCCGCTCCGCGGACGTCATGGCCTTCAAGTACTGCAGCAACGTCACGCTCGAAAACCTGGTGCTGGGCCACATCAGGGGCGCGGGCAGCTGCACCGGCGACGTCGTCTCCTTCCTGGGCTGCAACGCCTGCACGCTGGACAACTGCGAACTCTACGGCTGCGGCGTGAACGGCGTGAACGCTTTCGGCAGCGTGGATCTCCGCATCAACAACAGCGAGATCTACGAGTGCAGCTCCTACGCCGCGGTGATCAGCGACTGCGAAGGCACCCGGTTCGACAACGTGACCATCTACGACTGCGGCTCCAACAGCATCCAGACCCAGCGCAGCCGCGTGATGTTCAGCGGCTCCACCTACTACACCGACTCCTACGTGCCCAGGAGCTACGACGACGAAGTATCCTACTATTACGGCGACGACGGCACCCTGTACGAAAGCTACGGCGAAGAGATCTACGGTCATGCCCTTGAGCCGGAAGAAGCCCATGCCGATACCGAGCCGGAAGGCGACGTCTGACACACCCCATCCACTGAACTGAAAGACCGCCGCGGGACGATCCCCGCGGCGGCCGCTTTTTGCGGAAAATGCCGCTTCTCCGCCCCGCGCCCCGCAACGCCGCCCCCGCCGACCCGCCTTGACGGTGTGCGCCCCCGGTCCGCGCCCCGCAGGCGCAAAAAGCTTGATAAGCTCCGCGAAATAAGGTATACTGTGTGTGCTCCGCTTCTGTTACGACGCGCAGGGGCGCGCGGCGATGGTGAAGCACAACGGAGTGATGTACGGGTATACTGACAGCAACTTGAAAGACAAGCTCACGGTCTTTGACAATGCCACATACACATATGGCTCGATAGGCAATCTGACGAACGACGGCTGGTGGACATATACCTGGGAAGCCGGACGCCAGCTAAAGAAGCTGAGCCACGGGACAGGCGCTGACATTGCAGAGATAGAGTTCACATACAACCATGCCGGGATCAGGACGAAGAAGGTAAAGAAGCTGGGAGGTACTGTAACAGGGACGACTGAGTACATTCTTAACGGCGACAAGGTCGTGGAACAGATATTTACCGATCATGTCCAAAACACAGTCGACGTCTTACACTTCTACTATGACGCTCAGGGTAAGCCCGCGATGGTTAAGCACGGCAGCAACATGTACGGGTACGTGTATAACCTGCAGGGCGACGTGCTGGGGCTGTTAGACAACAGCGGCAGTGCAGTGGCGGAGTACGGATATGACGCATGGGGTATGCAGGGAGCCGAGGTTTACGGCGGAGTTGGCGCGCTTAACCCATTCCGCTACAGGGGCTAAATTTATGACCTCGAAACGGGCATGTATTACCTGAAGAGCAGGTACTATATCCCGCAAGTTGGAAGGTTTATTAGTGCAGATTCGGTAACTCTACAAGGTTTGCCTAATCTTTTTCGTTATTGTGAGGATAACCCAGTTAGAAGAATTGATAAATATGGTAACTCAGGAAAAGATGTATATCTTGATCCATACGATAAGCCTCCACAAATGGTTATTGACTTACTGCAAATTCTCAGAATAAATGTAGGGGAATTATGTTACGGTGGCATGGTTGATAATGGAAATGCATTACACATATTCTATGGATCAACAAAGCTCCCGAGTATTATGGATACGGAAGGATCATTTACAACTACTGAGTATGAAATTATTATCAAAACCACAACAAATCAGGATTGGTATAAGAATATTGGTATAATTGATGATGCTCTAAATGCAGTCAGCTCTGTTGCTCCGGAACAAATTGCGTTTTGGGTTACTCTTGCCGGCATAATCATTGATGAGGTTAGTAAAACGATTATCAGTAAGAGCGAACGAAAGACTAGAACCACCGTAGTTCTTAGAAAAAACATTATCGTAGGTACAATGACTTGGTTACCAGGTAATAAACTCAAGTATCGTGTTGTGAGAGAAAGAGTAGATAGTGAAGAAGTATTGTATGACTATACATATTAAGGAGTGAATGATAGATGTGGAGAAGATTGATTTCCAGCATTTTGAGTGTAATAGTTTTTTTTGTATTTGCTCAAACTACGGTTGGAGAAGCGATTGAAGGAGTGAATCTTATATATACATATGCTTATGAAAGGATTGTCCTTGAACCAGAAAAGCAAATTAAAGCCTGTGAGGAATTGTACTATGAAATTGACCAGCAACAAAACACTAATTGGTTAGAGTTGTTTCTATACTATACTGCACAAGCAGATTTGTTTGAATACTGGTTTGGCGGCAAATTTGTGCCATTCGATATCGATACTATAGAAGATATTAGTAAAAGTGAAATGCCTGAAGGGTTTAAGGCAAGGATTGTATCTGCTCTAAATAGGGAAGCTAAAAACGAGCTTAAGGGCTTGTTTCCATATGAACAACTCCGAGAAGATGACAATCTGCTGAATCAGGCGCACGACTCAGCCATACTTTATTTCTATGCAGGGAGGATTGCTGCAGAGGTGTATTCAGACTTATCATTATCCTATGTATTATTTGAGAAAGCAATGAGATATTCCCTTGAGGAAAATGACTCAGCTTTAGCCATAATGATTATCGAAGATATGGCTGCACTGGTAACACATGGAACGCAGTATCTTTCTGTATCGGATTTTGTCTGCGATACTAATCCAATGAACGGTATGTATCCACGAATTGATAGTATAACGGAAGACACGATTGACCAGTTAGTATATTTGCTTGATATGTATAACGAAATCTTGAAGCCATCAATTCTTTTAGTGAATAGGAGAAAACTTGTACCCCATGCGGACAGAGAAAACTACCTTGATATAGGTCTGAAAGTGGTGTACTACTATTGTAAAAAAGAGGATATAACCACCGCAGGATATTACTTGGACCAACTTAAAAGCAGGTTATTTAGATTTGATTTTAGTGCTTCGAATTTGGATGGATATAGGCTATGTGTTTCAGGGCTAGATACCATAATCTCAAACGGTAAGACTAAAAGCAATTATGAAAACTATTGTAAGGCGTACAAGAAGGCAATAGATTACAACGAAACCGTAAGAAACAACTTAGAATGTATTGAAGAAATGTTCTCATAGAAAAGAGTTATACACGCCTATGAAAACGACAAAATCAAGCCGGTCGCCAGCATCACCCAGGGCAGCGGCGCGAACGCGTTCAACCTGGCGTACACGTATGACAGCAGGGGGAACATAACCTCAGAGACACGGAACGGGAACACGACTGCGCATGCCCCATCCGCCAAACGAAAAGACCGCCGCGGGACGATCCCCGCGGCGGCTTTGCTTGCGGAAGGCTACGGCTGCGTCTTAAGGTGTTCCCTTAACACGGCTACCCCCTGCAGGGGCGGGCAGAAGCGCGCGCTCTCCCCCGGCTGTATCTCGTTCCACACGGTCTCAAGCCCGAACCAGCGGACATCGTCCACCTCCGAAGCCTGCAGCGTCAGGGCGGAAACGTCCACCGGCTCCGTGTACATGTACACCCAGGTCACCTCGTTGTCCCTGAACGGGCGGCCGCGGAAGTCCCTTACATAATCGATGGAGAACCTGCCTATAAAGCGCAGCTGCTCCGGGGAGGCGCTTATGCCCAGCTCCTCCTTAAGCTCCCTTAGCGCCGACATAAGCGGCTCGTCCCCCGCGGGTATGTGCCCAGCGGAGGAGGTGTCGTACAGGCCGGGAAAGGACTCCTTTTCCATGCTGCGCTTCTGCAAAAGCACCTCCCGGCGCGCTTTGTCCCCCCTGACTATCCACACGTGAGCCGTGCGGTGGCGTATGCCCTCACTGTGCGCCGTGTCCCGCGCGACGGTCCGGCCCGTGGGCAGGCCGTTTTCGTCCACTATATCCAGATATTCCATGTCAGCCCGCCTCCCCGCTTTCGGTTCCGGTGCTTTCCGTTTCCGTTGCTTCCGCCGCGACCTCCGTGCCCCGGGGGCTTTCGTCCACGGGGATATAGCCGCCGTTTTCCCCGGCAAGTTCCCTGAGCGCCTTTATGACCGCCTCGTTGTCGGTGGGCGCGTCCGCCTCCGGCACCACGGGCGCCTTGCCCGCGAACACGCTGCCCGGCACGGTGGCGTTGAAGTCGCAGGTGCACACCCGGTAAACGGGGTCCGTGCCGCTTAAGTCCACTTGGGTGCCGTCGTCAAGGGTGATAGTCAGCACGGTGTACTCCCTGTCGTCCCTGTCCGCGCCCGGGTCTCCCGCGGCTGAATAGGTGAAGGTCAGGCCGGACACCTGGTCCCCGTGGTTGGGCTGCTTAAGCGCGTTTGCCAGCTGACGGGCGAGCTCCTGCCCGCTTATGTCGAACACCAGCAGCTTGTTCCCGAAGGGCAGCATGGAGTACACGTCCGCCACGGTGACCGCCCGGGACGCCTCCCCCCTGGCGAGCTTGAAGCTCGCGCGGATGCCGCCCGAGTTGTAGAACGCCGCCACGGTGCCCTGCGCCCTTGTGGCTCTCAGCATCAGGGAGGTGATCCAGTTGCCCGCGCTCGACGCGCCCACCGCGCGGCTGCCCACGACGGGCGTCTCGATATAGCCCAGCACCTCGCTCATGCCCTCCTGTATGGCGTCCCAGCACGCGCGGGAGATGTCCATTATATCGGGGTCGAGGCCCGGGGCGGTCTCGGGGGTGTCGTAAAGCGCGCTTCTGTCGGAATACACGTCGGTATAGGATGGGTCTTCCGCCCGCACGGAGCCGTCCTCCCCCAGCACCAGCACCGCGGAAGCGAAGCCGTAGGCGTAGCAGTTGCCCTGTATGTATGTGATGCCGTTGGACGCCACGCCCGTTTTGATGTCGTGGGAGTGGCCGCCGCACACCAGCTGCACCTCAGCCGGGTTCATGGCTTCGGCGACGGCGATGGGCTCGCAGTGGGCGAGGATCACGGTGGCGTCCGGGCGCTCCGTCTCGTTCACGCGGCGCACCAGCGCGCCCAGCGACCGCATGGAGGAGTCGATATAGTAGGGCGCGATCTTCGAGGTCATGATCGAATTGCGGTAGTCGGGGATGTAGCCTATCACCGCGATGCGCTTGCCCGCCTTTTCTACCACGGCGTAGTCCCGGGTGAAGGCCGCCCTCTGTCCCGTGGCCCTTTCGTACAGGCCGCCCGCCAGCACGGGGATCTTCGGGTCGCCCAGGCAGTCGCCCAGCTCGTAGGGCGGCAGCGTGCCCTCCTGATCGCCCGCGTACTCCGCGGCGTCCCAGTCGAACTCGTGGTTGCCGAGACCCACCGCGTCGTAGCCCATTTTGTCCAGCGCCGCCCGTATCACCGCGCCGCCCGTCATAAGCGACACCGGCGCCCCCTGGTACAGGTCGCCCCCGTCCAGCAGCAGCACGCCGTCGTATTCACCCGACTCGCGTGCCCGGTTCACGAGGAACGCGATGCGCGCCAGCCGGTACTGGATCCGGTCGTAGCTGCCCGCGGACACGTCCATTATATAGCCGTGGATGTCCGTGGTCTCTACCACGAGCACGCGCGTTTCGCCAAGCGCCGTAAGCAGGCACAGGCACAAAAGAAGTATGAGCGCTCTTTTCATATCAAGCCCCGCCTTTATGTGTCGTTAAGGGGTCCGTACGGCCCGATTATACCACACGCGGCAAAGATTTGGAATACGCGCCCCGCGCCGCCCGGGTTTTTTGGCGTTTTTTCGCCCGGACGGTTTTTTTCGCGGGCGGTACATGCTATAATAGCACATAACGCGCCGAAAGAGGTACGGATTTATGAAACGGATGCTCCCGATGCTGCTTTGCCTCGCGCTGCTGCTTTGCGCCGCTTTAGCCGAACAGGGCGCCGCCGCGCCCGTCGGTTACAAGGAACTTATGGACGACCTGCTCGCCGTGTGGACGCTCGAAAACTCGCCCGAAGAGGCGGACGCCGGATACAAACTGCTTTTGGCCCGGTCCATGGTCAAACAGGACCTGGAAGAGCTTGACGACCCCATTGCGGACTCCGTCGCGGATATCTGGGAAAGCACTTACCTGGACCCCGCCTTCAAAGTGCTGATCAGCGGACAGGACGACCCCGCCTCCCTGCCCGTGTCCGGCAGGCACGCCTTCGTGGTGCTGGGCTTTAAGCTGGAGAACGGGGAGATGGCGGACGAACTGAAAGCCCGCTGCGAAGCCGCGGCGGAAGCCGCCAGCGCCTTCCCGGATTCGATACTCGTGTGCTCCGGCGGCGCCACGGGCGAAAACAACCCGCTGAGCCGCATCGAGGCGGGGCTGATGAAACAGTACCTGTCCGAGACCTGCGGCATAGACCCCGCGCGCATCTTCACCGACGAACGCGCCATGGACACGGCGGACAACGCCGTGAACACCTTTGCCATCCTGAAGGAGCACGGCATAGAGCAGTTCACCCTGGTCACCTCCTCCTACCACCAGAAGCGCGCCGCGGCGCTGTACCTCACCCTGGCGGCGATAACGCAGCTCAAGGACGGGTATAGCCTGTCCCTTGCGGGCAACTTTTCCGCATACGTCGAAACGGACGAACGCACCGTATCCATGGACGCCCGGATAGCGGCGCGGCAGCTGACAGGCATGCTTGGCGCGCTCGCGCCGAAAAAGGCTGAATAGCGCCCGAATAAAACCATACGCGAACCGAAAGGAGACATACCATGAAATTTTCCGAGATGCCCTATAAACGCCCCGACCCCGAACAGGTGAAGGCGGAGCTGTCCCGGTTCACCGAAAAGCTCAGAAACGCCGCCTCTTATGAGGAAGCCCGCCGCGTCTTCCTTGAAAAAGAGGAAGCGGAAAAGGAAGTCGACACCATGGGCACCCTCGCCTACGTGCGCCACTCCATCGACACCCGCGACGAGTTCTACGACGGCGAGATCGAGTTCTGGGACGAAGTCGAGCCCGAGTTCGAGGAGTACGAACAGGCGTGGAACGACACGCTGCTCTCTTCCCCCTTCAGGCCGGAGTTCGAAAAGGAGTTCGGCAGCCTGCTGTTCTTAAACGCCGAGATCCGCAAAAAGACCTTCTCCCCCGAGATAATCGGTGACATGCAGAAGGAGAACGAGCTGACCACCGAGTACGGCAAACTGACCGCCTCCGCGCAGATACCCTTCGAGGGCGGCGTGTACACCCTGTCCCAGCTGGAACCCTTCCAGACCGACGCCAACGACGAGCGCCGCCTGGCCGCCTGGAAAGCCAAGGGACAATGGTACAAGGAAAACCAGGAGCGCCTCGACGGCATATACGACGAGCTCACCCATTTACGGGACGCCATGGGCAGAAAGCTGGGCTACGGCGGATACACGCAGCTCGGTTACTACAACATGCAGCGCAACTGCTGGACCAAGGAGGACATAGAAAAGTTCCGCTTCGCGGTGCAGAAATACCTGGTGCCCGTGGCGGACCGCATCATGCGGGAACAGGCAAAGCGCCTGGGCAAGAGCTATCCGCTGTCCTTCGCGGACGCCGCGCTCACCTTCCGCAGCGGCAACCCCCGCCCCGAGGGCAGCGCGGACGACATCCTCGCCCAGGGCAAGAAGTTCTACGACGCCCTCTCCCCCGAGACGAGCGAGTTCTTCCGCATGATGCTGGACAACGAGCTTATGGACGTGCTCTCCACCGAGGGCAAGGAGGGCGGCGGCTACCAGACCGACCTGTCGTATTATAAGGTCCCGTTCATATTCGCGAACTTCAACGGCACCCAGGGCGACGTGGAAGTCGTCACCCACGAGGCGGGGCACGCCTTCGAGTACTGGCTGAACCGCGACCGCGTCCCCACCGAGTACGCCGAGCCCACCGCCGAAGCCTGCGAAGTTCACTCCATGAGCATGGAGTTCTTCGGCTGGAAAAACGCCGAGGGCTTCTTTGGCAGGGACGCCCGCAAGT
>JAEEGL011331422.1_pt1 | contig 15420 bp, 12 predicted proteins | sample 9134231 | NCBI WGS metagenome assembly JAEEGL01 (sample SAMN16246548, study PRJNA631951) | gut metagenome | biome: gut microbiome; feature: rumen; material: fiber-attached | host: Bos | place: Iran: Karaj | collected 2018-10 | reverse complement strand
CCCCTTCTTCATACAGCCCCGTGTTCGTATTCAGCCATATCCAGAAACCACGCTCCCGCCTGTTCGTAGGGAAACATTCTGCCATCGTCGCCGCCCATGCCGCATCGGCCATGATGACGACCTCTGAGGCGTTCGTTATCTGCTCAAAGCGCGGGAACATGACCTCGACTTCCTCGATTGGTGTTTCGACCCTATTGCCATGAACCGTTCCAATGCCTCGCATCTCGAAGGTTCCGGCAATCTTTGCCGTCCACGGGTTAAGACTGGACGGAGAGCCAAGCGTCAGCCATGCGCTGTCGCCCTTGCGGCGGATTTGAACGGTCGCATTGATTATTGTCGTTTCCGTAGAGTTTGGGTGTGAAAGACTGATTGGGGTTTGATTGTCGTGCTTAAGTGTGAGCGGGGTACGGACGGAGAGTGTTAGGTCATCTGGCTGATAGTGGCCGCAGATGGAGCAGTAGGGAGAGCTGTATGAGGAGTCGCAGCGGTGGGCGTTAAACGTCGCACGAAGGGTTCCAAAGCGGAGTTTGCCGCTATGCAGCGTCGCCGAGCCGCTGTACACGGTGCCTTCGTCTGGGACTGGCAGGACGAACTTGCCGTTGCGTTCCTGAAGACCTGACAGCTGCCAACTGCCATTGACGGATTCGGGCTCAACCGTCGGGGTGAAGACGGCCTCGCTTCCGCCGTGCAAACAGATGCCACCAGAAGTTCCGACGTGCGAACCGTCATCCGGATCGTCCCAGGGGGCAAGAACTCTTGGTGCCACCATTGTGCCGGAGCCGCCTGCCGACCAACCGTCGAAGACGCCTCCGAACCCGTCGAGCCAAAGCGCGATGGACATTTCGTTCAGGGGGCCTCGAAGAGGCGGCGAGGCTTCGGGGCCGATTGAGAGGTCGGCAGCACCCGGTCCGCCAATAACGAGCCGGTAGGGGTACGCTTGCCCTGGAACGAGGCCGAGCGCCCATGAACCGGGCGAGTGGAGCGGAATGCAGAGGTCGCCCACGACGAGCGAGGCAGTCGTTCCGGTGGGGATGGCGTTGTTCAGCGTGATCACGACGGTCCCTGAACCGTCGGGGGCGTTCGTCGACCAGAGCGGATCCGAACCCCAGGATGCGGGAGGAAGACCGTCGGGAAGGCCGTCGCCATTCTCGTCGGCGTCGAGGGGGTTGGTGCCATTGCCGACTTCGCCTCCGTCCGCGAGGCCATCACCGTCCGTGTCCGCGATGTCGGGGTACGTTCCCCAGACGAAGATCTCCTCCCAGTCCGTCAGTCCGTCGCCGTCCGTGTCCGCGACAGGATTCAGCCCGGTCGTGTTTTTCCAGCGAATCTCGAAGGCCGCCGGTGTGCGCAGAACGCCATTCGTGCAGAGAAGGTCCGCGATGGCGACGCCGTTCGTGACGGGCGCGCCGTCTACGTTCCAGACTGTCGCGGACAAAATGCTCGTCCCGAGGATGGCGAGGGCATTGACGCCGTTCGTCCCAACCTGCGCGCCCATGACGAAGTTCGTCGCGGGAGGGTTGAGTTCGTCGTGGAAGTCGTAGCGGAAGACGCTGTCGCCTGTCGGCTGCATTTCGACCTGCATGGAGAGGCAACGTCCCGGAAGCCGGTCAACGAGCGCGTTTTCCCATGTGAGGACGCGCCCGCCGCCGGGAAGGGCATCGTGCCAGAAGCTCGATTGCGCACCCGCCGCCGCGTTAGCCTCGGGGACGAAGCCGAGCGGTGTGCGCAGCGGACAGAGAACGGGAGACCCCGTGCCGTCTGGAAGCGCCACGCCGACTGGTGGGCGGCGCATGGACGCGAACGAAACGGCACCGCTTGCCACGGCGTAGGCGCGGGAAACGGAGTTCGTCCCGACGGCGAAAACCGCGTTGGTCGACGGCTCGATCCAAACGCCCATTTCCGTGCCGCCGATTGTCCTCCATGACGACACTTCGACGGCGTTGGAGGTCGCCGCCGCAAACGCGACGCCGTTCGTGTGGACGGAGACGGGGACGAGTTCCACGTGGGGCGGGAATGAGGCCGCGCTGCCGCCTCTGTCGCCCTCGCCCTTCGCACCGGCCCATTTCGTGGCAAAGCCGACCGAGAGGACGATCAAAATCTGCCAGAACAGCCCCAGTCGCCTAAATTGGGCGAACGGTTCGCGTAGCGGCATGCGCTTGGCGACATGCGCACCCACGGCCATGAGGGCGAAGATTGAGGCCACACTGACGAACCACGGCGTCGCCGCGTCAATCGCACACTGGATGGCCGGAACAAGGTTCATCACCGGTTAAACGGTCAAACGGTCCGGCCGTTCACTCCGGCGGAGTGAACGGCCTGCGCGGACGGAAGTAGCGGCGGCGACGGCGCGGGCGGAAAGACCGTTCGTCACGCTGTCCGTCACGGGTCTCACGGGAGGCGTCGGCATCGTCACGCGGGGTGTCGGGGACGATGTCGCGCGTCTCGTCGCCTTCGGCGTCGGACGGATGGCGAGGCGCGGCAACGACCCGGAGATTCGCCCAGGCGTCGATGGTGTGCGTTGGCAGGCCGTCGACGGCGGCGCGGATGCGGGCGAGAAGGACGGCGTCCTGGAACTGCGCGGCGCGGGAGGCGCGGATTGTGCGGTCGCGCGGCGGATTCTTCTCGAAGCAGGCGAGTTCCTCAAGGAGATGCACGGCGTGGTAATAGGCGGCCTTGGGCATCTTGTACTGCGATCCGACAACGCGCAGAACCTCCTCGGCGGCGCGGATGCGATCCCCTCTGTTTGGCTCGCGTCCATTCAGAGGCAACTTGGCGAGCGCGTCGAGGTAGGGGGCCAGATAGAGCGCGGCGATGCGCAGTCCGTTCGTCGCCTCCTCGCCCATTCCCTTCGTGGCCTTGTCAAATTCGCGGAGATAGGACCAGACTGCACACTTCTTGCCGCCGTGGGAGTCGATGTAGCCGTTCAGGATGGGCAGCAGGTCGGAGAGAAGCCCCGTCGACCACATCAGCCGGAAGGACTGTTCCGCCGCGGAGAAGGAGAAGAGGCGGAAGATCTCCTCCAGGACGCGCGGAATGGAGGCCTTGGCGATTTCCGCATGGTGGCGCGAAATGGCCTTGAGCGTGCCTCGCTCGATTGTCATGCCCAGCTTCGAGGAGAGGCGGATGGCGCGCATCATGCGCACGGGGTCCTCGCGGAAGCGGACATTGGGGTCGCCGATGGAGCGCAGGATGCGTTTTTCGAGGTCGGCGAGACCGCCGACGTAGTCGATGACGTCGAAGGTCTTGATGTCGTAGAAGAGGCCGTTGATGGTGAAATCGCGTCGCTGGGCATCCTCCTCCGGGGTGCCGAAGGTGTTGTCGCTGTCCTGGTAGAGTTCGCCGGGACCACTCTCGTCCTCCTGCTCTTCGGGGGGCGGCTGCCGCCGGAAGGTACTCGTCTCGATGATCGTCTTCCCGAAAACGACATGGGCCAGCCGGAAGCGGCGGCCAATCAGGAAGCAGCGCGGGAAGAGCTTGCGGATTTCGCGCGGAAGCGCGTCGGTCCCGACGTCGAAATCCTTCGGCTGGCGGCCAAGGAGAAGGTCGCGGACGCCGCCGCCGACAAGATAGGCCTTGTACCCGGCGTCGGAGAGGCGGTAGAGCACCTTGAGGGCTTCGGGCGAAATGTTTTTTCGCGATATGTTATGGTCCGCGCGATGACGGATGACAACTTTTGGTGTCTTCTTGAAGAAGAAAAACATAATATAACATGATAGCCTATTTCACCGATTCCGTGCCAAATTCCCCTTCCCTCACCGTCGACGGTGCGTACGAGCCGAAGACGAACGCCGAATCCTCCGCGTGGTGCGGGCGGTCGCGGAGGGGATCGTCGAGGAAGGGACAGGCCCCCTTGATTTCGGCGGCGTAGGCGAAGCGGAAACGAGGCTGTCCGCGGCCGCCGTATGCGGGCTTTTCGGGGCCGCGCCAGTCGTAGCCGTCCTGGTAGTTCTTGCCGTAGCGGGAGTTGTAGACGCCCTGGATTCGGCGCACGACCGCGACGGGCGCCTCGTTGGCGGGGGTGAGGCGGACGCGCGCGCCCGAGGGAACGGAAGCCGCCGTGTGGACGCGCCCGTCGGCATCCCAGAGGGTAAGCCGGGCAAGGGGTGCGCCCAGGGCGTTGACGACCTCAATGCCGTCCTCCACCTCAAAGACCTCAAGGCGTTCCCGAAGCACGTCGAAGCGACGGATGCCGAAGAGCGAAGGGGTGCGTGGCGCGACCCAGCCGCCACCATAGTGGAGCGTGCGCCCGTAGGAGAGCGTCCCACTCCCGGAGAAGATGACAGGGGCGATGTCGCTCTCGCGGTCGAAGTCTAGCCCGCCGCGCAGGGCAAAGGGCGCGTAGACGGCCACGCCGCCAATGGTGAGGGCGCGGCCATCGCGCTGAGCGAGGAGTGTGACGGCATCACGCGTCGAATAGGGGCGAACGCCCTCGGATATGAGCATGGACCCGACGATGGCAAAAGTGAAGACGAGCGAAATGGCGGGCAGGACCAAGAGAATCCAGATGCGGCGATTACGCCGCGCAAGGACGAACATCGAGAGGGGGCCCGCAAAGAGGACAAAGAGGAGAAGGACCGTGATGAAGAGTCCGGCGGGGATGTGAAGGCGGCTGGCGAGATCGATGAGGAAATACGGGGTCGTCCGGGGCTCCTTCAGAAAATGCGCGTTGAAAACGCACTTGGCGTCGCGCATCGCGTCGACGAATGTGCCGACCTTGTCGTCGGGAAGGTCCTCACGACTAAGTCCGGGAACGTCGGCCACCTCGTGGACGAGCGCCTCGCCAACGCCGTAATGCAGAGAGGCTCCCTTGGCGGAGGAGGCATTCAACGCGAGCGAGGCCATGGCGTCCGAAAAGAGCGTGCTGCGGATTTCAAGACACTCGGCGCGGTCCCCGACAAGAAGGAGGTTGCCACCGGCCGCGACGTAGCGGCGAAGCGCCTCGCGGGCGCCTTCTGGAATGTCGGGAAAGTCGCGGTCAGCCACGATGCAGAGGGGATACGGGAGATAGGCGCGCCAGTCCGTCGGCCAGGGATCCGAGACTTGCGAGGCCTTTACGCACTTCAACTCTTCCCCTCGGGCGCAGCGGTAGGAGCCGTAAGGTGTCGGATAGGAGCCGTAGCGAGACCCCTGCGCGTTGTGGAGCTTCTCGAGAAGGACCTTGACCGCCTCCTGCAATGCCTCGTAGGGGACGGACTTGGACAGATAGGCGCAGGTATTGTCGTCGACGGAGTCGGCATAGTAGGAATAGTGGTGGCTCGCGTGGGCGGACATGCCGTAAAAGTCAAACGTGCGACCACCCTGATAGAGGTAGGTTCCAGAGGCGTCGCGTATCGAGAGAGAGGTGACACGAACGTTCACGGGGGGGAAAGGAAGGGAGACAATTGCCGTTCCCCCGGGGGACAGGCGCACGATGGCTGAGGCGGAACCGCTCCAGCTAAAGGGCGTGGACGCGAGAACGGTGACGTCCTGCTCGAAGGCCGCCTTGTTGTGGAGGCGCAGGCGGAAGAGGAAGGTCGCAGCCATCGGGTAGGAGGTCGGAAGAATGGAGGCTCCCGAGACCTCAACCCCGCCCGGCGTCGTGCCGCCAGGGGTGATGACAGGCGGAGCCGCGCGTGAAAGGGTGGCTGCGAGGAACGCGGCCAGAAGGCCGAGTGAACGTTTTTTCCAGAAGAGAGGGACGCAGTTGGTCATGGCGTCATTATAGCAGATGGTCAAAGTCATTTGCTATAATTTATGTATGGAAATCGTCTGCAAAACCTGCGTCCCCGAGATGAAGACTTCGGTGCCGGACCCATACGACTGGCAGGAGCGCCATCGTCTCATCATTGAGGCCAACCGCGCGCGAAACCCGCGCGTCATCCTCATCGGCGACTCAATCATCCATTATTGGGGTGGCGTTCCCGCCCACGCAATCCAGCGCGGACCCGACAGCTGGAACGCGCTCTTCGAGCCGTACAGCGCCGTCAACATGGGCTTCGGCATGGATCGCGTCGAAAACATGCTCTGGCGCGTCATGAACGGCGAACTCGACGGCATCGCGCCGGAGGTCGTCATACTGGAGGGCGGCACCAATAACTACGGCTCCGCGACGGACGACGAAATCGCCCTCGGGATGCGCCGCCTCGCCGAGGAGGTCGCTACACGGCAGCCGCAGGCGAAGATCCTCCTCCTCGGCATGACGCCAAGCGCCCAGCGCGACGACCGCGCCCGTGCGGTCACGGCGCGCTACGCCGCCCTTGAAGGCCTCTTCGACGGACGCCTCCGCTTCCTCGACCTCGCCCCCGCCCTGCGCGGCCCCGACGGCAAGATCGACTCTTCCTGCTTCTGCGACGATTGCCACCCCAACGCCGAGGGCAACAGGCGTCTTGCGGGGCGCATGGCGCCAGTTCTGGGGGAACTGGCGCCATGCGCGCCGCAAGACGCAGATAGCAGATAGCAGATAACAGATAACGGATAACAGATAATGGATATTGCCAAACGGCAAACCGACCAACTGACCAACCGACCAACTGACCAACCGACCAACTGACCAACTGACCAACTGACCAACCGACCAACTGACCAACCGACCAACTTGCCAACCAAGGAGAACCGATGAACTACCCGACAAACGAACTACTGGCTGCGGCCAGAGAACTTGAAGTACCGCTGCGCGCCATACGGCGCGACCTCCACCGCCATCCCGAACTCGGCTTCGAGGAATTCCGCACCACGGCGCTCATCAAGGAGCGCCTCGCCGCCCTCCCCGGCGTCGTCCTCCGCGACATCGCCATGAAGACCGGCGCCGTCGCGGACATCGCCGGCACCGACCCCTCGCGCGGCACCGTCGCCCTCCGCTGCGACATCGACGCCCTCCCCCTCCAGGAGGAGAACACGCACGGCTACCAGTCCGAAGTCCCTGGCAAGATGCACGGCTGCGGCCACGACGGCCACGTCGCCGTCCTCCTCGGCGCCGCCACGCTGCTCTCGAAGTTCCGCCCCAAACGCAACGTCCGCCTCCTCTTCCAGCCCGCCGAGGAATCGACGCCCGACGGCGCCCCAGACTTTCTCGCATGCGGCGTACTCGACGGCGTGGACGAGGCGTGGGGCTTCCACCTCAACGCCACGAGCGACTTCGGCAACGTCGGCTGGTACGACGGCACGGTCATGGCCGGCAGCACCTATTTCAAAATCACCGTCAAGGGCAAGAGCGTCCACACCGCCTACCCCGACCGCGGCGCCAACCCCGCCGTGATCCTCTCCCGCATCGCGGTCGAGCTCGACGGCATCAAGCAGGGCATCCGCGCCACGCGCCCCTGGTCGATCACCCTCACCAGCATCCAGACCGGCGGCGAGGACATCGTCGCCACGCCGCCCGAAGGCGTCATGACCGGTCGCGTCTGCTTCCACGAAAACGAAATCGACGAGTACATCCGCCACCGCATCTCCGCCGCCGCAAAGGCGTTCTGCGACATCTACGGCGCGACGTGCGAGGTCTATTTCGAACGGGGCTTCCCCCTCACCTACAACACCCCCGACCTCGGCGGCATCGTCCGCGACAACGCACGCGCCTTCGGCTTCCCGCTCGAGCAGATCTTCCCAAGCATGGGCTCCGACGACTTCGGCTACTACGGGCGCGACATCCCCACGTACTACATGACGTTCGGCCTGCGCACGTGCCCTGAATTCCACATCGCCCACACGCCGCGCTTCGATTTCGACGAGGCGATCCTCCCCACAGGCGCGCTGATGATGGCCTCCGTCGCGTTGCGCGACTGAAGTCCCCTTCCCCGCCGCGTCCGCCTCCATGAACTCCAAGTCCGACTTCTGGTACGGCATCCTCTGCTGCGTGCTGGCGGAGGCCAGCTACGGCGTCAACGGCTTCGGCGCCAGCCACCTCTACGCCGCAGGCTTCAAGACGCCGTCGGTCCTCTTCTACCGCTTCACCTTTGCGGCGACCATTCTCCTTGCGATCCTCATCGCGCGTCGCGAGCCGTTTCGGACGAGCCGTCGCGACCTTGCCGTCGGATGCGGATGCGGCGTCCTCTTTGCAGCCTCCGCCCTTACGCTCTACCTCTCCTTCACGGTCATGGACACGGGCCTCGCCTGCACGATTCTCTTCGTGTACCCGCTTATGGTCGTCGCAATGATGGCGCTCTTCTTCCACGAGCGGATCACCTGGCCGATCATGACGGCCATCGGCGTCGCCATGGCCGGCGTCGCCCTCCTCTCAATTGGGGGAGACACGGTGCGCGTTTCAAAGCAGGGCTTCGCCCTCATCATGACGTCCGCCGCCACTTACGCCGCGTACATGGTGGCCTACCGGACATGGCCGCCGAAGATGAGCCCCTACAAGATGGCCTTCCTCTCCATCGCCTCAAGCGACGTCTGCATCCTCCTCTATGGTCTTGCAACGGGCAGTCCGCCGCAGCGGCTCACGGCACCGTCGCATTGGGGCTGGCAGATTTTTCTCGCCATTGTCCCAACCGTGGTCTCAATCTTCTTCACCGTCGAAGCCATCAAATACGTCGGACCGACCCTTACGGCAATTCTCGGCGCACTGGAACCGCTCACCGCGCTCGTCCTCGGCGTGGCCTTTCTCGGGGAGGCCCTGACCTTCCGCCTCGGCATCGGCGCCATCCTCGTCCTCGGCGCAGTGATCTTCGTGATTCTCCGGCCGCAGCGCACCTGCGGCGGGTAGAAGCACCGTTTTGCGGTGTTCAGCTTCCCATGCGGTAGTCGATGGCGGCGGGGGGCGTGTAGCGTTTGCCGAACGCGACTCTCTGCTCCTTCGTCGCGACTTCACCGCGGGCGAGGAGGCCGTCGCGCCGCGCCTGGATCTCGAGCCAGATGTCGCCCGACATCGACTCGCCTTCGCGCATGTCGGCGGGCGGCGGCGTTTCAAGGACGATCTTCTCGGCTTCGTCGAGACGGCCCAGCATCGCAAGGGCACGTGCCTCCAGAAGACGGATGCGCGAATCGTTCCGCACGGATTCATCAAGCGACGCCGCGTAGGCGAGCGCCTCGTCGTAGAGGGCGTCGTCGACGTGGGCCAGCATCGCCTCGCGCGCAAGATGGACGAGCGTCGGCAGAAGACGGCTGGCGGCAATGACGGTGTCGCGTCCTGCGGCCGTTTCGCCGCGCTTCCGCTGCGCGATGCCGATGCAGCGGCGGGACCAGGCATTCTCCTCGACCGCGCAGGAATCGGCCCAGGCCCGCATGGCCTCGTCCTCCTTCCCGTCCTGCCAGAGGATGACGCCATAGTGGAAGAGGGAGAGCCAGTTACGCCCGCCCGGAAGCGAGAAACTCGCCTCCAAGACGGGAAGATACTCGACGGTGCCGAAGGCGCCGGGGTCGTCCGTCACCGCGCGGCGCGCGATGACGCCGCCGTCGAGCAATGACAGCCACGGCGCCTGGTCGTCACCGCAGGAGGCTGGCGGAAAGACGATGCCGGGCAGACCGGGGAAGGCCGGTGCGTCGGCGGGACGAAGGCGCACCTCAAGCGCGCCCCAGCCCGAACCGGCGTGGAAGATTTCGTCTTCGCGGACAGGCTCGTTGGCCCAGCCTTCCGACTCTTCCAAAAGACGGTCGATTGCGTCGCCGGGGACGATGGTGCGGACGGCCTTCTCGCCGGAGGCCCGCGCAACGGCCCAGTCGTCGGAGAAGGCGGCGGGACCTGGCGCGACTTCGCCGAAGGCCTCGACCCACGACCAGGTTTCACCCGCAGGCATGGGCAGGTGGTGGGACTGCGTGCGGGCGAGCCCCGCCTGGATTTCGATGTAGTCGGGGGAGCAAAGGAAGCGTTGCCAGGTCTGTCCGCCTGGCTGGATGCCCCAGCGGAAGAGCTTGCGGCCGCGCAGCAGCGCGGTGGAGGTCTGGAAGAGGCCGCGGCCACTGGGCTGAAGCGCGATTTCCCAGGGGTTGTTCTCTGAATCCGGAACGCGGAAGAAGAAGTCTCTGGCGCCGCGCATGCGTCCGGGATAGGTGATTTCCTCGTCGCCGCACTTCGGAAGCGCACAGGCGCCCATCGCACCGGTGGAATAGTTGTGCAGGATCGTTTCGTCAGCGGAGACCAGAACGCGCGTGCCGGGCTGCTGGCGGGCGGCGATGTTCGTCCACCAGTAGACGGGCGTCATCTCCGCGTTGGAATTGTGGATGGAGGAGCGCACGAAAAGGACCTTGGAGTCGACCGGAAGCCAGGCGTCGATCTGGACGGGCATGCGGCGCACGCGCTCGAACTCCCATAAGCGGAGCTCGGGCGTGCCGTCGGGCAGCGTCCGGCGCGCCGCGAAGAGCGGGGAGCACGTCAGGGGCCAGTGGCCCGTCCAGCCGAAGTTCCACTCGATGCCGCCGCTGATCCAGGCCGTGCGCAAGGCCAGGTTGCAGGGCTGGAAGACGGGATTGGATGAAAGCAGCTCCTCGCCCGAATCCTTCGAGACGAGCGACCAGAGGTGGCCGCCGAGTTCGGGCAGAAAGACGGCGCGGAGATGCTCGTTCTCGAGGACGGCCGCCTGGAAGGCGCGCGGATTGCGCGCTCGGTTGAATCCGTCCTGGAAGCGGTACGGGAGGAGGGAGGAGGGACGCCCCCAGCCGAGATGCGCCTTGTCCTCGTCATGGAAAGTCGCGTCGGTCTTGATCTTCGCGTGGAGGTCTTCGGCCTTGTCAAGGGCTGGAAGCGGGTTCTCCGGGCCGAGGTCTGCGGCGGGGAGGGAGAAGGGCTCGATGCGGAGTTCGGTCATGGCTGCTGTTCGGCCGTCGGCTGCCCGGCGGCGGGCTGTTCGGCGGCAGGTTGCTCGGCGGCGGCCTTGTCCTTGAAGAGGTCTTCGTCGTCGGTCTTGCGGTCGCGCTTGAGCGTGGGGTCGATGTCCTTGAGTTCGTCGAGGTCCCGGAGGCCGAAATGTTCCAGGAAGAGGGGCGTCGTACCGTAGAGGAAGGGGCGTCCGGGGAGGTCGCTCCGCCCCACGATGCGGACGAGGTGCATTTCCAAGAGGGGACGGAGGACGTGGGCGACCGTGACGCCGCGGATGCCCTCGATCTCGGCCTTGGCGACGGGCTGCCGGTAGGCGATGATGGCGAGCGTCTCAAGGGCGGGACGGGAGAGAAGGGCCGGCTTGTCCTTCTTGAGCAGTGCGCGGACCCAGCGCCCGCAGCCGGCCTGCGTCTGGAAGCGGTAGCCGCCGGCGACTTCCTGGAGCGCAATGCCGAGGCCGAGGCGGTCGAGGTCCTGCTGGATGTCGAGAATGGCGGACATTACGTCGCGCGGAAGGACGTTGCGGTACGGCGCGGGACGGCCGGTGTCGTCAGCCGGCATGTCGCGCAGGCACTTGCGGATCGCCTCGGCCGCGAGCGGGACGGGGCTTGAGAAGATCAGCGCGCCGACGACTTGCCGGAGGCTGGAGGCGAAGGCTTCGGGGGAAAGGGCGGATTCTTGTCCATCAGACATAGTCGGTGACCTCGGAGGGGCTGGATTCGATGACGGTCCCGGGCGGGGGCGGGCAGACGAGGATTTCGGTGAAGGCGCCGTTCTGGCGGACGCCTACGCGGTGTTGCTTCAGAAGCTCGAGAAGGGCCAGGAAGGAGACGATGATCTCGCCGCGCGGCGACTTCGCCGTGAAGAGCTTCGAGAAGGAGACGCCTTCGCCGCCGCCGGACGTGACGGCCTCCTCGATGAGGCGCATCTTTTCGGGAACGCTCCAGATGATCGGCTTGAGCTGGCCGAGCGGCATGATCGGCGCACGCTTCAGAGCCTCCTGGAAGGCGGTGAGAAGATCAAAGAGACCTATGTCCGCAAGCTTCGGAGCCGTCTCGTCGGCGTCGGAGACGACGACGTCGCCGCCCAGCAGGTAGCAGTCGGCCTGTGTGAATTCGCGCCGCATGAGCGAGGCGGAGGCGTCCTTGAACTTCTTGTATTCGACCAGCTGGCGGACGAGGTCGAGGCGCGGATCGGTCTCCTCCTCGTCCTCCTCCTCGCCGGAGCGGCGCTCCACGGGCAGGAGCGTGCGGCTCTTGATCAGCATGAGCGAGGCGGCCATGACGATGAACTCGCCCGCCACGTCGAGGTCCAGCATCTTCATCATGTCCAGGTATTCGAGGTACTGGCGGGTGATGCGCTCGATGCTGATGTCGTAGATGTCGATTTCGTCCTTGCGGATCAGGTACAGCAGAAGGTCGAGCGGCCCCTCGAAGACTTCGAGGTCCACCTTGTAGTCCGCCGTTCCCGGCTCAATTTTGTCAGCTCTCTCCACACAGATAATTGTACCACAAACACGCACGCCTGAGACGCAAAAACAAATTGACACAAAATCCTTTTTGTGCCATAATTTTATTGTTAATTATTCTGATTAACATGTGACGAACACAAGGTTCGCGGCTATTTACGAAGCCCGGTGAAACCGGGAGAGGAAAACATGCCTAGAAAAGCAAAGTCCGCCTCCAAGGCGGCAACCACCAAGAAAACTGCAGCACCCGTCAAAAAAGCCCCTGCCAAGAAGCGCGTGACCTTCACGCTCGCCGCCGAGGCTGGCAGCGAAATCTATCTGGCAGGGGACTTCAACGGCTGGGACCCGCAAGGCACGAAGATGACGGACAAAAAGGGCGACGGCATCTACTCCGCCACTCTCATGCTCGCCCCCGGCGAGTACGAGTACAAGTTCCACTTTATCGCCGACAACATTTGGTGCGTCGACCCCAACTGCAAGGAGTGGCGCCAGAATATCTACGGCTCCTTGAACAGCGTGCTCCACGTCTAGTCCGAGCACAATGGACGGGCAGGGCGAAAAGGATCGGCTAGGAGCCTTCCGCCGACTTTTCGACGCCTACGAGGGCGTCCTCCTGCGTTATGCAGCGCGCCTGACCGGCAATGCCACGGCGGCGGAGGACATCGTCCAGAACACCTTCGTCAAGTTCATCCGCAAGTGGCAGAAGACAATCGAGGTCTCGTCCGAGACCGCGAGTTGGCTTTACCGTGTCGCCCACAACGAGGCCATCGACCATCTGCGCAGTGAAACACGACTGCGCAAACTCCATGCCGAGCACGGCGAGGAGTGCCTGTCGAAGCCCTCGGAGACGGGTGAGATTTCCGAGCGCGCGGAAAACGCAGCGGAGGCCCTTTCGCGGCTCTCCGACCGCGAGCGGCAGCTTGTCATCCTCAAGGTCTACGAGGAGAAGAGCTACAAGGAAATCGCCGAAATCACGGGCCTCAGCGTCAGCAATGTCGGTTTCATCCTCCACACCGCCATCAACAAGCTGGCCGCGATGCTCGCGGCGAAGGAGGGGAAGTAATGTCCGAGCTCCAGAAGACCACGACACTGCCGGAAGGCGAAAACCCCAGGCTCGTCCCCTGCAAGGACATCCAGTCCGTCCTCTTCGACTACATGTCGCACGAGCTTGGCGACAAGCAGTCCTGGCTTGTCCACGAGCACCTGCTCCACTGTGAGGAGTGCCGCCGCGAGGCGGCCTCCATTGAGGCGACGCTCGAACTGCTCCGCTCGGACACATCGGTCGTCGTCCCCGAACACCTTCCAAACACCATCCGCCGCCGTCTCGAGCGCGCCATCCTCCATCCGGTTCTCGACTGGATCTACGAACACCGCCGTCTCGTGGCGTGGGTCATGGCAATCGGCATCATCGCGCTTCTGGCGTTTCTGGCCGGCAAATACTCGAAGACCAAGCCAGAGGGAACGCCTTTCTGGATCAACATCATGGGAAGGGGCGCGGCGGAGACGCGTCCCTGATACACCAACCGTTGTCAAGGGCATGAACACCATGGAAAAGATCATTGAGCCATCCCGCACCATTCCCGTCTGCGGGGAGTACGACGTCGTCGTCGCCGGCGGCGGAATCGCCGGTGTCGCCGCAGCCGTGGCCGCCGCGCGCGAAGGCGCTTCGGTCTGCCTCCTCGAAAAGCAGATCGGCCTCGGCGGCCTCGCCACCCTCGGCATCGTCACCTGCTGGCTGCCGATCTGCGACGGCGAAGGACACCAGGTCATCGGCGGCATCGGCGAGGAGCTTCTGCGCCTCTCCGTCCGCGACATGAAGGCCGAGAACAACGCGGCCGGCTTCCACGGCGTCCCGCCCTGCTGGGAGAAGGGCGGCAATCTCGAGGAGCGCCGCAAGGTACGCTTCCAGACGATGTTCAACCCCGGCTTCTATTCGCTTCTTCTTGAGAAGTGGATTCTCGCCGCCGGCGTGCACCTCCTTTACGACACCGTGGTCTGCGACGTCCGCCGCCGCCGCGGCAAGATCACCCATGTGGTCGTCGAGAACAAGAGCGGCCGGCGCGCAATCGCCTGCCGCGCCGTGGTCGACGCCACGGGCGACGCCGACATCTGCCACCTCGCCGGCGAGGAGACCGAGACCAACAATGCCAATGTCGCGGCCGCCTGGTTCTACTTCCTCAAGGACGGCGCCGCCCACATCAGCATGACGTCCAATGCCTTCCACGACAAGCTCGACCCCACCAAGCTCTCCTGCCGCCATTACGACGGCACCGATGCCGAGCAGGTCACGCAGCAGGTCCTGGAGTCGCACGACCTCATCCTGCACGACGCCGCGAAGTACGCCGCGCAGAACCCCGGCTCCGCCGTGGAGCCCTTCTACATCCCCTCCATCCCGTGCTTCCGCGCCACGCGCCGCCTCGTCGGCGAGCAGTCAATGATGGAGTCAGACATGTACAAGTGGTTCGACGACACCGTCGGCCTCACGGGCGACTGGCGTCGCCGCGGACCGGTCTTCGCCATCACGATGCGCATGCTGCGCGGCGTCGCGAACGCCAACCTCCTCGCCGCCGGCCGCTGCTACTCGATGGACACCTCGACCTGGGACTGCGGCCGCGTCATCCCCACCTGCGCCATCACGGGCGAGGCGGCGGGCCTCGCCGCCGCCATCGCCGCCCTGCGCAAGAACGGCAACGTGCGCGCCATCGGCATCAAGGCCTTCCAGGCGAAGATGCGCCGCAACGGCAACCTGCTTGACAAAAAGCTGGTCGTCCGCTGAAAAGAATGGTCCGATAGCGCAAAACGTGCTATTCTTTTACATCACCCCTTTACAAGGAGCCAACATGTCCCTCTACGAATACGCCAACGACCTGGACATCCCAGTCCACCCGATCAGCGCGCTTGACTACATGCCGCGCGAACAACTCGCGGCCATCCAGCTGCACCGCCTCAAGGCAACGGTCCAGCGCTGCTACGACCACGTGCCGATTACACGCCGCCGCATGGATGAGCGCGGCGTCCGCCCCGAGCACATCAAGACGCTCAAGGACATCGCCCTCCTCCCCTTCATGATGAAGAAGGACCTGCGCGACGAATATCCGCTCGGCCTCTGCGCGGCCGAGATGAACGACATCGTCCGATTCCACTGCTCGTCGGGCACGACCGGCAAGCCAATCGTCATCGCCAACACGCAGAACGACATCGAGGTCTGGCGCAACGGCGCCAT
>JAEEGL010091813.1_pt1 | contig 15420 bp, 8 predicted proteins | sample 9134231 | NCBI WGS metagenome assembly JAEEGL01 (sample SAMN16246548, study PRJNA631951) | gut metagenome | biome: gut microbiome; feature: rumen; material: fiber-attached | host: Bos | place: Iran: Karaj | collected 2018-10 | reverse complement strand
CTGATACTCTTTTCGATAGATGTTACCAAGTCTTTGCCTTCCGACTCGTAGGCATTTTTCAGGTTGGTAACAATATTATATGTCTTCAGACCATCGGTAATTGGTATCACAATATTGGTATATGTCTGACCTTGAGTCTCATACACATTCTTAATCGCCGGCCATACACGTTGTTGTATCTGCACCGATTTGCGCTTGTAGGCCTCTATTGCAGCTTCGTAGAGCTGGTCGGCAAGCTGCACCGGCGATTCCTCGTGGAAGGTATCCTCGCTGAACGGCGTTTCAATAGACAATGTGCGGAAGTTGGCGAACTTCAGTTCTTCGTAGTCATTGGCGTCTTTGTACTCGTTGGCCATCTGCTCGCACACATCATAAATGTTGTTGGCGATATCGACTTGCAGACGCTCGCCGAACAGTGCATGACGACGGCGTTTGTAGATAACTTCGCGTTGGTTGTTCATCACATCGTCGTACTCGAGCAGGCGCTTACGGATGCCGAAGTTGTTCTCCTCCACTTTCTTTTGTGCGCGCTCTATCGACTTCGATATCATTGAGTGCTGTATAACCTCACCTTCCTGAATTCCGAGTTTGTCCATCATGCTGGCAATGCGGTCGGAACCGAAGAGGCGCATAAGGTTGTCTTCAAGCGACACAAAGAACTGCGACGAACCCGGGTCGCCTTGACGTCCGGCACGACCACGCAGCTGGCGGTCGACGCGGCGCGACTCGTGGCGCTCGGTGCCCAATATGGCCAAACCTCCAGCCTCGCGAACTTCGGGGGTCAGCTTGATATCGGTACCACGACCGGCCATGTTGGTTGCAATGGTAACGGTGCCGCTCTTACCAGCCTCGGCCACAATCTCGGCCTCGCGTTGGTGTTGCTTGGCGTTCAGCACATTATGCTTGATGCCGCGCATTTTCAGCATTCGGCTCAAAAGCTCCGATATCTCAACCGATGTTGTACCCACAAGCACCGGACGTCCGGCCTCATGAAGTTTTATAATCTCGGCAATGACGGCGTTGTACTTCTCGCGTGCTGTCTTATAAACCAAATCATCGTAGTCGATACGTTGCACGGGACGGTTTGTCGGGATGACAACCACATCGAGTTTGTAGATATTCCAGAACTCACCAGCCTCCGTTTCGGCGGTACCGGTCATGCCCGCAAGTTTCTTATACATACGGAAATAGTTCTGAAGCGTGATAGTGGCAAACGTCTGTGTGGCGGCTTCCACCTTCACATTCTCCTTTGCCTCAATAGCTTGGTGCAGACCGTCGGAATAGCGGCGACCCTCCATAATACGACCCGTCTGCTCATCAACAATCTTAACCTTGTTGTCGACAACCACATACTCGACATCGCGCTCAAACATTGCGTAAGCCTTAAGCAGCTGGTTTATAGTGTGAACGCGTTCGGTTTTTATCGAATAGTCTTGCAGAATCTTGTCTTTCTGCTCGGCAAGCTCGGCTGCCGACAGGTTCTTCTGCGACAGTTCGGCTATCTCGGCGCCAACATCGGGCATCACAAAGAAATTTTTGTCTTCGGTGTCCGTCGATATAAGGTCGATACCCTTGTCGGTCAGCTCAATGGCATTCTGTTTCTCCTCAATGATGAAGTATAGGTCGTCGGTGATGATGTACATGTTCTTGCTGTTGTCCTGCATGTAGAAATTTTCGGTTTTCTGCATCAGAACTTTCACGCCAGGCTCGCTCAGGTATTTGATGAGCGGCTTGTGCTTTGGCAGGCCTTTGTTGGCGCGCAGCAGCAGTTTGCCGCCCTCCTCCTCGTTGCCTTCGGCTATGAGTTTCTTGGCATCGGCCAAAAGTTTTGTGACAAGGTCGCGTTGAGCCTGATATAGCTTCTGAACCTGCGGTTTGAAATTGTCGAACAGCTGGTTGTCGCCTTTTGGCACTGGTCCCGATATAATAAGAGGTGTACGGGCGTCGTCAATCAACACCGAGTCAACCTCATCGACAATGGCGTAGTTGTGGCGGCGCTGCACAAGGTCGTTGGGACTTACAGCCATGTTGTCGCGCAGATAATCGAAACCGAACTCGTTGTTGGTTCCAAAGGTTACGTCGGCCTGATAAGCCTTGCGGCGAGCCTCGGAGTTCGGTTCATGCTTGTCGATGCAGTCGACACTCAGGCCATGAAACTCGTAGAGAGTGCCCATCCATTCGGCGTCACGTTTTGCCAGATAGTCGTTCACCGTAACCATGTGGACACCACGGTGCGTCAGGGCGTTAAGGAACACGGGCAGAGTAGCCACAAGTGTTTTACCCTCGCCGGTGGCCATCTCGGCAATCTTGCCTTTGTGCAGAGCCACACCGCCGATTAGCTGCACATCGTAGTGCACCATATCCCAGGTTATTGGCGAGCCGCCGGCTGTCCAGGTGTTGAACCAAATGGCCTTGTCGCCGCGTATCTCAACGCTGTCGCGGATGGCGGCAATGTCGCGGTCCATCTGAGTGGCCGTAACTTCAATCTCTTTGCTCTCCTTGAATCGGCGCGCAGTGTCTTTGATAATGGCAAAGGCGCGTGGCAGCAGCTCGTCGAGCACATCGGCAATTTTGACGTCGATAGCTTCTTCAATTTTGTCAATCTGATTGTAAAAATCCTCCTTTTTCTCGATGTCCTGCTCCTGCTCTATTTGTTGGCGCAAGTCGGCAATCTGCTGATTTTCAGGATTGATACGGTCTTGTATTATCTGTTGCAGCTCAAGGCTCTGCTGGCGCAATTGGTCGTTTGTCAGGCCGGCCAGTTTTTCGTATTCGGCATTGGCAGCAAGCACATACGGCATAATTTCTTTAATATCCCTTTCTGATTTGTTTCCAAAAAGTTTGGTAAGGATACCATCAATGATTCCCATATTTATATTTAATTAATTATTATTCAATCACTTACTATAGATAACGCTATATTTCGCAAATAAGGCAAAAGTAAAAGTTTTTTGTTGGCAAATAGCGTTGGGCGCAATTAAATATTGAGAAGTTTATAGTTAAGACATAGCATGTGCCCTAACGTTAAACTCTTTATTGAAAAATAGCATGAATTACTTCATTGGATAAGTTGCTATCTTTTTGATAGTATAATCTTTAGCGTAGTTCAGAATATAAACCGAAGTGTTCTGATAGCCGCCCTGGTCGCTGTATGGAACAAAGTTGAATTCGGTTTGCAGCAACGGGGCTTTGTGGTACATTATATAATGACGGAAATCTTTTCCAAACTTGTTTAGCGCCGAGCAGAAGAACATGGTGATGTCGTAGGCCTGGAAAGCCATGAGGTCGGGTTCGGTATTGACCAGATTGCGGTAGTTGCGCACAAATTCGATAATCGGTTTGGCGTCGTAATCGATGTACGAGTTCGACAGATAGTGCGTGTTGGTGTTGTGAAAATTGTCGATATCGATGCTCTCGAAGCGTTTCCAGCGCGGCTGGCCGAAAATCTTGATGTTGTACTCATACGAATAGCCGTTGAGCTTGCCCATAACGTCGGTGACAAAAGCGCGGTCGGTCGACGGAATGATGACAATGTTCTCGCGTCCCTTGATGAACGCGCTGTTCAGGATATCGCCGCTTGTGTTGAAGTAGTAATACTCGTTGTAGCGCACCTGGTCGAGGTTATCGTTATGGATTGACGAGTAAAGCTGCCGTTTGAACTCCGATATGTAGTCCTGCTCCTGCGCGTTGCCGTTGTGAATGACGATGTAGTTTTTGGTGTCAATCTGATTCAGAAATTCGGCCATATACTTCATCTGAATCTCAAGCGTCGGACAGACTTGGAAAGCATACGGATTGTGGTCGATGAAGGTACTTTTGACCGACAGCGGCGACACAATGTTTATCCTGTGCTCCCATGCGTAATCGCCCACAGCCTGCAACTCGCTGCTGAACGCCGGCCCGATGAACATATCGTAGTCCGACAGGTCGTGCTGACGCATGTAGTTGCTTATGTAGAGGCTGTCGCCCTTGGTGTCAATCACCTGCACGTTGAACGACACGCCTTGCTTGCGTAACTCGTTTAGTGCCAGCATTGAACCAATATAGAACTCGATATAGCTTTTCGATTTCTCATACACCTTGCCAGTCTTAGCGCTCCAGCCTGTGGTGTCGTTCATGCTGTAATAGAGTGGCAGGAAATATGCAATCTTGTAAGTTTTTGTTTTGTCGAACTGCGCATCCTGCGCCTCGTGCATCTTCTTGTTATCGGCCTCATAATCGGCAATACGCTTCTGTTCCGCCTCGCTTATGACGGGCTTCTGCTCCTCTACTGGCTGCTGTGCTTGCTGCTCATCGGCTTTTATCGAGCCTTTGGGCACGCGTATCAGCTCACCCTCCTGCACTCCGCGGTTCTTCAGGTCGGGATTGAGTTTGAACAGCGCCTTCTCGCTGATGTCAAATTTATGCGTAATGCCATAGACTGTTTCCTGCTTCTGTACTTTATACAGGTCGAAACTGCCTTCGGATATCTCCTCGGCAACAGCATCGGTTACGTGTATCTTGAGTGTCTCGCCTATCTGTATTGACCGCCCGGCAATGTCGGGATTTAGCCTTTCTATTTCAGCCGGCGTGGTGTGATACTTGCGGGCTATGCCGAAAAGTGTCTCTTTTTTGTCAACCTTGTGCAGAACAAATGCTGTATCAGTCTCGATTGTCTCTTTAGAGACAGTCTGCGCCTTCTTGTCATCGGCTTTTATTTTAAGGCGGTCGCCAATCTTAATGCCGAGCTCCGAGCCCGGATTCAGTCGGTAAAGTTCACCGATGCTTATTCCGTAGCGTTTGGCAATATTGTACGGCGTATCGCCTTTTGTTATCAAATGATAGTTGTAGCTGTCGGCTTGTTTCGGTTCCGGCTTGATTCGCACCTTGATATACTGGTCTGGATAAATCTGATAGGTAAGCTGCGGATTGTCGGCTATTATTGTGTCGACAGGTATCTCGTAGGCACGGCTTATGGCGCTCAGCGTCTCGCCTTTGCGGACAATGTGCATATAGTATTCTTTGCCGTTAAGGCTGATTTTGTTGTTAGGGTGCTTTATGCTTTCGTCTTGTGCGTCAACGTTTTGCACAAGCAACGACGACAGCAGAACCAGCAATGGTATTGTTTTCAGAACATTCATTATTATCTGTTTTAAATTGCAAAAGTAACAAAGTAACTAAATGTTTGGGCAAAAAAAATCCCGTACATCTTGTGTACGGGATTTCAAGTTGAATTATTACTTGGTTCAAATTTTAAGTTTCTTCTCAATCTCGTCGATATATCCCTTAAACTGACGGTCGGTATCGATAAGGTTGTTGACTGTTTTGCAGGCGTGAAGCACTGTAGCGTGGTCTTTTCCACCTATCTGCGCACCGATGGTAGCGAGCGACAGTTTGGTCATTCCCTTTGCAAAATACATGGCAATCTGACGGGCCTGCACAATCTCGCGTTTGCGTGTTTTTGAGGTTATAGCCTCCGGATTCAGGTTGAAGAATTCGCAGACAACCTTCTGTATATAACCCACGCTAAGCTCGCGTGTGGTGTTCTTCACCAGTTTGTCGATAATCTGACGTGCCAACTCAATGGTTATGGTCTCGCGGTTGAGCGTCGAGTGTGCCAAAAGCGAAATCAGCGCTCCCTCCAACTCTCTGATATTGTTGGTGATATGTGCGGCCACATAGTCAATAATGTCATCGCTGATATCGATGCCCTCGTTGTAGGCGTACTGCTTCAGAATGGCTTTGCGCGACTCATAATCGGGATTTGTTAGCTCGGCCGACAAGCCCCATTTGAATCTCGACAGCAAACGTTCCTCAATGCCTTGCAAGTCGGCCGGTGCTTTGTCGGAAGTGATAATCAGCTGTTTGCCCATTTGATGCAAATGGTTGAATATCTCAAAGAAACAGTTTTGAGTCTTCTCTTTTCCCGCAAACTCATGGATATCGTCGATTATTAGCAAGTCAATCATCTGATAAAAATGCATGAAATCGTTGCGGGTGTTGTTCTTTGTAGCATCGACAAACTGTGTCTCGAACTCATGTCCGGTAACATAAAGCACCACCTTGTCCTGGAATCGCTCCTTTGTCTCGATGCCGATAGCCTGGGCCAGGTGCGTCTTCCCAAGACCCGAGCCGCCGTAGATGAACAACGGATTGAACGATGTGCGTCCGGGGTTTGTGGCAATGGCGTATCCGGCCGAACGCGCCAGACGGTTGAACTCGCCCTCGACAAGCCGGTTGAAAGTATTGCGGTTGTTCAGCTTGGGGTCAATCTGCAGTTTCTGGATTCCGGGGATGATAAACGGATTCTGAATGTTCGTAAGTTCATCATTCGGCATCATCGGATTGTTATAGATGTCCTTTTTATTATTAGAGGGCATCTTGGCAATACGCGGCTGCGAGTGCGGCATCGGGTTCTCCATAACAACAATGTACTCCAACCCTGCACCCGGGCCTAATTCAGCCTGTAAAGCCTTGCTCATCAAGTCGATGTAGACCTCCTCCAGATACTCATAATAAAAATGACTCGGAACTTGGATTGTCAGCACCTTTCCATTCAACTTAACCGGTTCTATCGATTCGAACCACGTTCTGTACTCTGACGCCTTAATATTGTCTTTGAAAAAACGCAGACAATTCTCCCAAACTTGTTTGTAGTCTTTATCCATTGATTTAAAATGATTTATATTTTCAGCTTTCGCTTGACAAACATTGTTAAAAAAAAGAGAAAAAAAAATGCAAATCGCTATTGCAAAATTCACGAATGCGATATTGTTCTAATTGTCAATCAAAAAAAAAATTAAAATTTTTTGTTTTTTTTTAAAACTCTTCTTATCCTATTGATAATCAAACAACTGCAAGTAAACTTTATAACTTGTTGAAAACTAAATCACTACTATTTTCAGGTTGGTTTAAGTGAAAAAATCGACAATTTTTTCGTCAAAAAAACGGCGAAAAAGCCCTGATTATTGTTAAATAAAAACAGCAGACCGCAAGATGAATTTTGTGGGTGTTGAAATAATGAATTTCGCAACGATTTTTTGTCTTCGCTTCGCTCCGATTTTCAAAACGACATTATTGTTTTTTCTCCAAATCTTTGGCTTCGCCGAGCGAGATTTTCTTATCGCCGTTGAATGGAACAATAAAAGCGTCGGGATAGGTTTTCTTTATCGACTCGCGGAACTTCTTTGCTTCGGCAAGTGTCGCAAAACGACCTATCATATATTTGTATTTGTTTCCGTCTTTGAACTCATAGATGTCACTCTGCCCTTTGAACTTTTCGGCTGGCTGGGCAACAGGCGCCGATGTTGTAGCTACCTGAAGCCGATAGCACAAAGCATTTGCCGGCTCTTGTGCGCCGGAGGTTGCTTTCTCCACTTCGCGCTCCTCTTCGCTTAAGGCGTTAAAATACTCTTTAATAGCACGATAGATGGCTGAAGCGAGGTAATCCTGTCCTTCTTTCGACAACAGATATTGCTCCTCTTTCGGGTTCGAAATAAATCCGGTTTCAATGAGTACGCTGGGCATTTTTGTGTGCCACAAAACCAAAAATCCGGCCTGCTTGACACCTCGGTCGGCACGCTTGGCACGCTCGCGGAACTCGGTCTGAATCATCGAGGCGAGTGTCAGGCTCTTATCGAGGTAGATATTCTGCATAAGCGAGAAGATAATGTAGGACTCAGCCGACGACGGGTCGAAGCCTTCGTATTTGGTGTTGTAGTCCTGCTCCAGCACAATAACGGAGTTCTCCTTCTGAGCCACATCCAAGTTGCTTTGCGACTTGTGCAAACCCATTGCAAAGGTCTCGGTACCGTTGGGTGCTGAATTTTTATTTGAATTGGCGTGAATCGACACAAACAGGTCTGCGTTGTTTTTGTTGGCAATGGCAGCGCGCTGGTCGAGCGGAACAAAAAAGTCGGCGTCGCGAGTGTAGATGACATTGGTGTTAGGCATGTTCTTTTTGATGTACTCGCCCACTTTAAGCGTGATTGCCAGCACCACGTCTTTTTCCTTACCTTTGCTGCCTATGGCGCCGGTGTCGTGACCGCCGTGACCAGCGTCCAGTACCACAGTGTGTTTGCCGGACTGCTGGGCGCTTGCGCTAAAACCGGCCAAACTGAAAAGATATATTAGTGCTGTTGCAAATACAATTTTTTGGTTCATGCTTCACTGACACTTTAATTTTGATTAGTTTTGGCAACAATTTTCGTTAGAAAATTGCGTAACAAAAATAGCATATTTTTCTATTTCGGTTTGAAAACAAAAGGGCTTCTTGCAACAATATTAATATGTTTAATTGTCAATTTAAGTGCCTTGGCGCAAAATGTTGGCAATGATACAATTAGTAATGTTGCAAAATCTGATACATCATTCACTGACACACACACACCGACAGCGACAGCGCCTGCCGACACCACCGCTGTTGCCGATAGCACGGCTGAAACAAAGTCCAAATCGAAAAAGCAAATTTTGACATCCGACGTCAAAACAAGTGCTACCGACTCAACAATTTTCTCCATCGACGGCAAGAAAGTTTTTCTGTTTGGCGACGCAAAAATCGAGTTTGAAGACATCGAACTGACAGCCGCATACATCGAGGCTGACATGGAACAAGGCATTATATATGCCGAAGGCGTAACCGACTCGCTCGGCAACTTGGAAGGGCAGCCTGTTTTCAAGCAAGGCAGCGACGAGATGAAAGCCATAAATCTGACCTACAATGTGAACACCAAGCGTGGCTACATTGAGCGGCTCTATACCGAACAGGAAGACGGCTATCTGCATAGCGAACTAACTAAAAAAGAGGCCGATAACACAATCAACATGATTCACGGAAAATACACCACTTGTGAGCTTGATGACCCTCATTTCTACCTTGAGCTTACCAAAGGCAAATACATCCCCGACAAGGCTATTATTGCCGGACCGTCGTATATGGTGCTGGCCGATATTCCGCTGCCGCTTGTCATTCCGTTCGGTTACTTCCCTATAACCAAAAAACAGACTTCAGGATTCATAATGCCGCGCGTGGGCGAGGAAAACAATCGAGGCTTCTATCTGTCGGACGGCGGCTATTACTTTGCCGGAAACGACTATATGGACCTGACGCTGAGAGGCAGCATGTACTCAAAAGGCTCGTGGTCGGCCAACGTAACATCAAGATACAGACTGAGATACAAGTTCTCGGGCAATGTCAACGTAACCTATGCCAAGACTATTGCCGGCGAGAAAGGCCTGAGCGACTATGTGAATCAAAATCAGTACAGCATCCGCTGGACGCACTCACAAGACGCCAAGGCAAGGCCGAACAGCACGTTCAGCGCAAGCGTCAACTTCTCGTCGAGCCAATACAACAAATACAACACAACGGCCTCGCAAGATTATCTTACAAACACCACATCGTCAAGCATTTCGTACCAACTGAGCAAGATACTCAACTCGCCGTTCAGCGTGTCGGCAAACCTGCAGCACACGCAAAACACCCGCGACTCGAGCATCAGCCTGACGCTGCCTAACTTTACGCTGACAATGAGCCGCATACAGCCATTCAAGCGCAAAAACGGCGTTGGCCGAACACGTTGGTACGAGGACATTGGCTTCAGCTACAGCGGCACATTCCGCAACACTGTCCAAACTCACATCGACAGCCTGTTCCGCAGCGAGACGCTTGACAAATTTGTGTATGGAGCCAAACACTCTCCCGTTATTTCAAAATCGTTTAAAGTGCTGAAATATTTCAATTTCTCGCCAAGCGTGACATACGGCGAGCGTTGGTATTTCACTCGCTCATTCATCGAGCCGCTGAACGACACCACTCCCATTTCGAAAACAAACTACAGCGAGCGCGAGGAAACGGGCTTCTACCGTGTTTATGACTACAGTTTCGGCGCCGGCGTCAACACCACTCTATACGGAATGTTCCTGTTCAAAAAAGGCCCGGTGAAGGCTTTGCGGCACGTTGTAACACCATCGGTGAGCTATAGCTGGCGACCAGATTTTGGCCAAGAGAAATACGGATTCTACGAGATTGACCCGCGCGACACAACCGGAAAATCGCTCTACTCGCCTTACCGCTATGGCATCTACGGTGTGCCGGGCAGCGGCAAAAGCGGAATGGTATCGTTCTCGCTTGGCAACAAGCTGGAAATGAAGGTGAAAGACAAAAACGACACGGTGAACCACGAGCGCAAAGTGGCGTTGCTGGAGTCGTTCAACTTGAGCACATCGTACAATACAATAGCCGATGAATTTAAGTGGAGCGATTTAAGTATGTCAGCAAAAACAACACTATTTAAAACGCTGGGTATCAACGTTAGCGCACGTGGTAACTTCTACGCTATCGACTCAACAGGCAAACGCATCGAGGTGTTTGAACATGAGGTGTCGGGGCGACCATTCCGTTTGACAAACGTCTCTATGTCAACTGGTTACAGCATTGATTCTGATAAGCTATTCGGCAAAAAAGACAAAAACAAAAATGCGGATGATGAAGAAGATGATATCGATGCTGGCGAATACGACTATTTTGATATGTCGTGGAGCATCAATTTCAGCTACAGCCTCTCCTACTCAAAGCCCGGCAAGGAAGGCAAACTGTCGCAATCGCTGAGCTTCAGCGGTGATTTCAGCCTTACGCCACAATGGAAGATTGGCTACAGCTCAGGCTTCGATTTTGATTCAAAGGAATTCACTTATACGCGTTTCAGTTTGTCGCGTGACCTTCACTGCTGGGCCGCCACACTGAGCCTGATACCATTTGGCGCACGCCAAAGCTACAGTTTCAGCATAGCTGTCAAGTCGGCGGTGCTGCAGGATTTGAAATACAACAAGAACCGCAGCTGGTACGACAACTAATATGAAGGTGCTTTATTTATCGGCTTGGTATCCACATCGTTACGATGCAATGTCAGGACTTTTTGTACGCAAACACGCTGAAGCCGCATCGCGTTTTTGTGATGTGTGCGTGCTTTATCTGATGGCCGACGAGCACATTAGTCGATTCGATATTGTTGAGCAATCAACTAACAGTGTGCGAGAGATTTACGTCTATTATCCCTTTAAAAAAGCACCCGTTTTTCGGCAGATGACGAAAGCGATAGGTTACGTCAAAGCTTTTTGGCGCGGCTTTACCGTTGTTAGCAGCTCTTTCGGTCGTCCCGACGTTGTTCAGGCTAACGTGCTGACACGCAGCGGTGTCCTGGCACATTGGCTGAAACGCAAATTCGACATACCATATATAATAATTGAGCATTGGTCGCGGTATTTACCGCAAAACTTTAATTATAAAGGATTTGCAAGAAAACTGATGACGCGCAAATGTGTCGTTGACGCAGGCTGTGTGCTTGCCGTCAGTAGCAAATTGCGTGAGGCTATGCAAAACTTCGGGCTTGTCAATAGCAACTTTCAACTAATTGATAATGTTGTGGATGACTTTTTCTTTGAGTCGCAAAAACACAAAGATGCGAGGCGCAAATTCCGTTTTCTGCACGTTTCATGCTTCGATGAGAGGCCAAAAAACGTTAAAGGAATACTGCGTTCGGTGAAGAAATTGTCGCTGCAACGCAGTGATTTTGAAATGGTTCTTGTTGGTGTCGGGCAGGATTGGCAAGCGGCTGTCGATTATGCAAAAGAGTTGGAACTTGGTGATTTTGTGCGTTTCACCGGCGAGTTGACACCAGTCGAAGTTTGCCGCTATTTTACTGAAAGTGATGCGTTTGTGATGTTTTCCAACTACGAGAACGCCCCTGTTGTCATTTCCGAATCATTAGCTACAGGAACGCCGGTAATCTCAACCAATGTCGGTGGAATTCCCGATATGGTGAATGAGCAAAGCGGCATCCTGATAAACCCGGGCGACGAATCTGCTTTATGCGAAAAGATGGCGTGGATGATTGATAATGAGACAGTTTTTGATGCCGCTGAAATTCGAAAATCGGCACAGCGATACACTTACGAAGCGGTTGGAAAACGGCTGTATGACATTTATCACAATCTTTTCCAAGCCAAACAGTAACTTTTTGAAAATTAAAATGTTCGGGTATTGTGGCAAATATGGATTTGGTTCTTTCGCGAAAAACGACATCGATTCGCCAGCCTTGTCGTTTGAAAATGAGAAAGTTCAAATCGCATTCGCGCCAATGCCAAAATTCAGCGATGACAAGGTTTTCGTGGACACTAATAAGTATTTTTTCTTGACTGACGGTGTCATATTTAACATTGCCGAAATGTGTAAAACGCACAGAGTAAGCGGTTTTAAAGACCTGATTCCACTGATGTACGAGCAAAAAGGCGAACAATTTTTCAACGATTTTCGAGGTTCGTTTTCAGGTGTCTTTTATGACAAAGAGAACGATATATTGCTGATTTACAACGACCATATCGGCGACAGGATGATTTTTTTCACGCAAGCCAACGACACATTTTATTTTTCAACAGATTTAAAACAGCTTGCTCAATTGTTGCCTGACTCTTTCGCGCGGAAAATCGACGAAGTTTTTGTGTTGAGTATGCTTTCGTATGGCTATTCACCAAATTGTCAGACACTTATAAAAGATATCAATAGGATTTCTGCAGGCTGTTATTTGAGAATTTGTGGCGGAAAAACGGAAGAAATCCGATACCACCGTTTTGCAAACAAGCCCAATCAGAACGATGAGAAGAAAAACATCGAGCGGCTCGATGCTTTGTTCCGCCAGGCTGTGAGGCGCATTTTGGATAAAAATAAACAATACGGCTATCGAAATGTGATGCCGTTAAGCGCTGGGCTCGACTCTCGTATGACCGTTTGGGTTGCCCGACATCTTACTGACGAGTCTATTGAAAACGTAACATACTCACAAAGTGGATATTACGACGAAATAACACCTAAAGAAATTGCAAAAACATTAGGCAATAAAATGCACTTCAAGCCACTCGACGGTGGCGATTATCTGAAAAATGCTGACCGCGCGGTTCGGCTCACATTTGGTTTGGTCAATTATAGCGGCGCGGCTCAAGTGATTGATAGTTTTGACGATTTAAGCGATAAAGATACAATTGGTGTCATTGCGACGGGAATGCTCGGCGATATAATTGTCGGCACAGGATACACGCAAAATCATGTCAATCAGGCGTTTAATTTTGGCGATGGTGCTTTGTCGAAAAAACTTCTGCCGCTTTTGCAGCAAACGGCAGGTAATCAGTTGCTTGAGAATTTCCCGAACCGTGAGATTTATTATCTGTATGTGCGCGGATTCAATTGCGCGAATCTTGGTTCACCGCTTGTATTTCAAGAATTTACAGAGTCGTTTTCGCCTTTTTACGATACCGATTTGCTCGAATTCGCATATACAATTCCACTTTCGCAGCGGTTTGGAAATGAGATATATGACCATTGGATACTTACAAAATATCCCGAAGCCGCCCGTTGGAAACATAATGGCGAACGCACAATCGGGAAAAAGATGAGAATGGTTCCGGTTTGGGGCAAAAGCATTCCGCTGAAAGACCTGCCGGCACGAATGGCAATGTTCGTCTTGAAAAAACTGCACATCCACAATTACGACAAATTGGAAAACGGCCGGTCGATGAATCCGATTGATTCGTGGCTCACTGGAAATCAATCACTTTGCGAATATATTGACAACTACTTCAAGGCGAATATCGACAGGTGCGATAAAATTGGTATGAAAGAAACGATTAGCGGTTTTTATGATTCGGGCACTTCTTTTGAGAAATTGCAAGTGATTTCGTTGCTGGCTGGCCTCAAATATCTGAATCTATAACGACCTCTCATACTGCCTGATAATGCCGATATACCAGACAATCTGATAGCCAACCACACAGAACCCCACCACGCAATAAAGCAGAACTGCCAGCAAGAAATTGTTCATCAAGATGCCAGTCAAAAGTGCGCAAGCCCTCAATATCAGATAAATAACCTCGATAATAGCGGATGTCCGCTGTTTTTGAAAAATATCGGGGATAAAGGCGATAGTTGAGCCGACGAAAACCACAGCCAACCATGGCAACATCAGCTGGATGCACTCTGCCGTAACATCCCAGCCCATGCCTAAAAACCATTCGGTTAGCTTTGGCAGGATGAAATACAATGCCGCAAAACAAGGAACCACGACCAGTGTGGCATTGCGTATAAATCTGATAAAGAAGGATTTAACACTCTCTTTCCGTTGGACTTGTTCCGCGGTCCGTTGGAAAAAAACTTGGTAAAGCGAGGCTGACACAATATTCAGCGGGCGAAAAGCCAAAGAAAGCGCCATTCCGAAAAAACCTATATAACTTGCACCGAAAAATGGTGCGAGAAGCAAAATGGGTAGGTTGCCGCTTAAATTATTGATGAGTGTCCGTGGCAGCGAGTACTTAGGGAAATTGGCGTACTCACGGGCCATACGGCGGCATTCGTTCTTGTCGAAAGTAAGCAACGGGCGTATTGCTTTACGGAAAGTTGCCGCAATGTTTGTCACAAGAGCAATCAGCGGTGCTACCACCGAGCCGATAATCAGTCCGTTGCTTATGAACCGAGCCAAACCCCATTTCAAGCCCGCGCCAGTGGCGCTTTGCGTTATCTGATAGGCACTTACCGAAGTGAACCGCTCGTTGCGGGTGTGCCAGTAGTTCAGTAGAGTCCAAAGTGAAATTGAGAAAATGTAAATCGGTAGCATCCAATAACTTGCACTTAACTGCGGAACATTCAGCAAGTTAGCGATTGAACTAGCAAACGGTACCGACAATACAAATATCAAACTGACAATCAGTGTTATAATGAACCCGATATGAAAGCAGGCCACACCGCTTTTCTCGCTTTTTGGCAACATAATCGAGTTTTGATATTCGGCTGTGGCAAACAGAGTGGCAATGCCGCCGATTGTCAGAAAAATGTTCAGAGCGCCGAAATCGTCGGGGGTGTACAGACGCGTCAGAATGGGGTAAACGGCAAAACCCACCACTTGCGCTATAACGTTGGCAACCAGCAGTTTCGATGTATTCTTGACAATGCTTGAGTTCATCTGTGCCATTTTAAAATATCCGACGGCTCTCCCCCGCTCCGCTAACTTTTTATTCCTAAAATATAGCCAGTTCCGTGAACGTTGGTTATCTCGATGGCGGGGTCGTTTTTCAGGTATTTGCGCAGCTTGGTGATGTAAACATCCATGCTGCGGGCAGTGAAATAGCCTGTCTCGCCCCAAATTTTCTCAAGTGTCAGGTTGCGGTCGACAACATGATTAACATTCGCCATTAGGAAACTCAACAACTCGGCCTCTTTTGGCGACAGCTTGATTAGCGTTCCGTCCTCGAAAGTTAGCGTACGGCTCAGTTGATTGAACAAGTAGCGACCCACTTTAATAATGTCCTCGACAATAATTATAACCACTGATAGCTGGCGTTTCAGATTGGCATTTACTTAGTATATAAGCACCTAAGAATCAAACGGTTTGGAGATCT